>Ga0307374_10000930_pt1 | contig 55141 bp, 41 predicted proteins | sample OX3MG_FD_202532 | JGI IMG/M metagenome (GOLD analysis project Ga0307374, IMG submission 202532) | Soil microbial communities from Risofladan, Vaasa, Finland - OX-3 | ecosystem: Environmental > Terrestrial > Soil > Coastal area > Acid sulfate soil | place: Finland: Risofladan, Vaasa | collected...
GGCATGCACGCCGGGTATCACAACCATGATGCAGAGTGGAAGCCGATTGACGGCCAGATGCCGATGGAAGTGCTGGCAGCCAACACCGATAAAAGCATCATGCTGCAGCTTGACGTGGGCACCTGCGTCGCAGCCGGCAGCAATCCCGTCGCCTGGATCAACAGCCATCCCGGTCGCATCCGGTCACTCCACTTGAAGGACTGGTCGCCTCAAAAAGGCTATCGAGTGCTGTTTGGCCAAGGCGTGGCGCCCTGGAAGAAGATTTTTGCGGCGGCTGAAACCCGGGGCGGCGCTGAATACTACTTGATCGAACAGGAAGGCAGCAATGATCCGGAAATGAAAACCGCTGAACTCTGCCTGAAGGCTTATCGCAAGCTGCACGCGTGAAAAGCGCTGGCAGCATCGCTTGCTCTGGCGGTGAGCGCCATGCTTCTGGCGTCATCTTCATGCGCCACGGTAGCAAGGGGCAGCGCAAGGAACCGGGAGCTTCGGGACAAGTAACTATTACGTAAACCCTTGGTGGTACCGGTTATCGATCACGGCGATTGCATTTGCTCCACGAAAGGTGCAAAATAAGGTATCGGATCTTTTGAGAATCGTCTGGTATTCTTCGCGGTTGAACACGCAAATGGCCAATCATGAGGCCGCAAGCCGCAACGGAATGGGAATTGAAGGAAGCTACGATGAACCAAGCCACCCCGCGAATCCGCCTGCCATTCAACGCGCGCCCTAACCTTTTCGGTGGCGACTAATTTACCCCTCCTTTTAAGAATTTCGGGCGAACAACCGGAGATGTTGAGGGCGGCTTGCCAAATCCGGGAATCGCAGCCGCGCTGACCAGCTTCCGTAAGGTTCGCCCCAGGCATTCACTGAGAGTTATTGCAATGGCCTGCGAGGTGTAACGATCAAAAGGCCGAAGGAGGAGTTCAATGTTAGGCAGAATGCCCCACATCAAGACTGCATTGCCAGGGCCCGAAGCGCAGAAGATGCTTGCCCTGGACCGCCGCTATGTTTCGCCGTCCTACTTGCGGGATTACCCGCTGGTCGCCAAGAGCGGAGAGGGAATGATTGTTGAGGACGTGGACGGAAACACCTTTCTCGATTTCAGCGCCGGTATTGCCGTGGTCTCAACCGGACATTGCCACCCGGATGTGGTGGGGGCCATCCAGCGCCAGGCCGGGCAGCTCATCCATATGTCGGGAACGGATTTCTACTATCCATTGCTCGCCCAGCTCGCCGAAAAGCTCGCTGCAATAGCTCCGGGCAACTTTGAGAAGAAGGTCTATTTCGGGAATTCGGGCACGGAAGCGATGGAAGCGGCCATGAAGCTCGCCCGTTACTACACCCGGCGCGACCGGTTTATTGCGTTTTACAACTGCTTTCACGGGCGGACCTATGGTTCGCTGTCACTCACTTCGAGCAAGGTTCCCCAGCGCCGGAACTTCGGTCCCCTGCTGGCCGGCGTGACCCACACGCGCTACGGAAATCCCTACCGCTGCCCACACGGCCGGGAACGCGCCGAATGCATGAAAGACTGCATTTGCCCGGATGAGATTGAAAATCTGCTCTTCCGCACCGTGGCGCCGCCGGAAGACGTTGCCGCCATTGTGGTTGAGCCGGTTCAGGGCGAGGGAGGCTATGTGGTGCCGCCACCCGGATTCCTGAAGAAGCTCCGCCAGATCGCCGACCGACACGGCATCCTTCTGATTTTTGACGAGGTGCAGTGCGGCATGGGCCGGACCGGGAAAATGTGGGCTTGCGAGCACGATGGTGTGGCTCCAGACATTTTGATCACCGCCAAGGGCATCGCCTCCGGCATGCCGCTCGGCGTCACCATTGCCCGCGCGGAGATCATGAGCTGGGGCGCGGGCGCCCATGCCTCCACCTTCGGCGGCAATCCGGTTTGCTGCGCGGCGGCCCTTGAAACCATCCGGCTGCTCCAGGAAAAATACATTTCCAATGCCGCCCGGATGGGTGAGTATATTATGGGGCGGCTGGCGGGCTGGACTTCCCGGCATCGCACGGTTGGGGATGTGAGGGGCCGGGGCTTGATGATTGGCTTTGAGCTGGTCAAGGATCAAAAGACCCGTGAGCCAAACCCCGAAGCCCGGAACCAGGTGATTCAGCGAGCCTTTGAACGGGGGCTTCTGGTGCTTGGCTGCGGCGATAGCACCATCCGCCTGATGCCGCCGCTGGTGGTGGAGCGGGACCAAGCTGACCTGGCGCTGGACATTCTTGATGGCGTCCTTGCCGAAATCGAGAAATGACGCGTTCTTTCTGCAGCGTGCCGGTCAGCCGCGATGAGGCCGGCATGAGCATGTTGGCCCGGCTGGTTTACCGTGCGCTTGCATGGAAGGAGCGAAGGCGAGTGCGGCGGGAACAGCACCCGCCTTCCCACGCGCCCCTTTCGCTTCAGGGAGAGCTTGCCCCTCATCTCGATAGCGGGCGGCGCGGGGAAAACCTGGCTTATTGGTACCTCCGCCGGTCGGGTTACATCGTCATCGCCCGCAACCGGCGCCCGCGCTCCGATTCCGGCGAGCTCGACATGGTGGGTTGGGACGGGCCGGTTTTGGCCTTCGTTGAAGTAAAGACTCGAAGTTCGACGCTGGCGGGTCCGCCCGAGCTCGCCGTCAGCGCCGGGCAAAGGAAACGAATCATCCATTCAGCTCAGCTCTTCATGATGAAGCTGCGCCGCAAGGACATCTCATACCGGTTTGATATCGTGAGCGTTCTTTGGATGCCGGGGACTGGCTTCGAACTGCGCCTGATCAAGGACGCATTCAAGACGCCGGCGGACTGAGAGCCAAACTGATGACCTGCGAAGGAACGGCCCGGCAGCCTGGAAGCCGATGGAGGGGATGCATTGCCCGAACTGAGGAAAGATCCTGTGACCGGCCGTTGGGTGATCATTGCCACGGATCGCGCCAAGCGGCCTTCGGATTTTGTGCGCGACAAAGTGGAAATCCGCGGCTCAGGGTTTTGTCCATTCTGCCCTGGAAATGAGCTGAAAACGCCCCCGGAAATCCACGCTTATCGCAGCGACGGGAGCGCGCGCGACACGCCCGGCTGGACCTTGCGCGTGGTGCCGAACAAGTTCCCGGCGCTGGGGATTGAGGGAACGCTCAACCGTCAGGGTGAAGGCCTGTATGACAAGATGAATGGTATTGGGGCTCACGAGGTCATCATCGAAACCCCCAACCATCAAATGACGCTGGCGACCGTTCCTGTTCCCCAAATCGAAGATGTGTTGTGGGCTTACCGCGACCGCATTCTGGACCTGAAAAGGGACCGCCGGTTCAAGTACATCATGATCTTCAAGAATCACGGCGAAGCGGCGGGCGCTTCATTGGAACATACTCATTCTCAATTGATCGCCCTGCCCGTCGTTCCCAAGCGCGTGGCTGAAGAAGTTGATGGGTCCAGAGAGTATTACGGATACAGGGAGCGCTGCATCTTCTGCGACATGATCCGTCAAGAGAAGGAAAACGGCATCCGGGTGATTACAGAAAACGATGGGTTTGTAGCCTTCTCACCTTTCGCTCCGCGGTTCCCATTCGAGGTTGTCATTATTCCTCAAAGCCACCAGTCGGCTTTTGAGGAGTCCAAGAAGCATGAGTTTGAGCAGCTTGCGGTGATCCTGAAAGATATTCTGATGCGCCTCGACAAAGTACTGGAACATCCGGCTTACAATTTCGTCGTCCACACTTCGCCCGTGCCCGATGCTTCCAATGACTACTACCATTGGCACATGGAGATCATGCCCAAGCTGACCAAGGTGGCAGGCTTTGAATGGGGTACGGGATTCTACATCAACCCCACACCGCCCGAGGAGTCCACCAAGTTTCTGCGTGATGCCTGAAAGTGCAATCCGGGGACTGAATTAACCCCCATGCTGTTCACTGAAGCTAATCCATTGGTGAGCCTGGACGGCAGCACCTTGGGGGTGGCCGACGACAAGGAAAACGAGCGGGCCTTCGGTCGCCCCGCGGCCAGCCGGGGGCAGAGTGCGTATCCGCGGATGCGCTTCGTCTTGCGGGTGGAGAATGGCACGCACGTGTTGTTTGGCAAGCGGATGGCGGGCTCCGCGACCGGAGGTGGACCCGTGCCAAAGACACGGTTGGCCCAGGCGTCTGCTGTCTCCGGCTAAAAATCTGCGTCCAAGGAATTGCTCGATGAATTGGAGGAACCGTCAAAGCAACGCTATGTTTCCTCTGCGGATATCGCCACAGTCCTCCTCGTCTGCGGTGATAGAAAACGGGCATTCCAATTTCTGGAAAAGGCTGATGAAGAGCATTCGATCTCACGTGTCAATCTGAAGGTAGATTCTGCATTTGACAGCTTGCGGCCCGATCCACGATTCCGGATCCTGTTGCAGCGCACCGGCCTTGCTTGAATTGCCAACGGACGGACGCGCGGCGTTTTGTCTTCTTACCTTGAAAGACCGGCATTGCGGGTCCGTGTGAACTGGTAATCACGGTACTTTCCCGGATTACCGTCCCGGCCATCACAGGCGGCCAGAGCGATGTTGGCCATTTCCCGCGCCGTCACGAAATGCGTCTGTACCTTGCCACCTTTTGCAGCCTCGGTTAAATCCTGCAAAAAGCGGCTCATCGGGGCGCCAAGTAGGGCCTCCTCGTCGCGCGGGTCCATGCCGTGACAGTGGAGCTTGATGAATATCCAATCCGGCCGGCCTTGAACCTGAATCCCAGCCCGAATCCAATATTGCAAGCGCCCTACGGAAGGCGGGTTCGAGCCGCAGATTTCCGAATTTTCAATGGTCCATCGCCGCTTCCCGTTGGTCCTTCTGCGGTAGGCGAGCGCAAGGGGTCCCTGGATGATCAGCGGATAAGTGTGCGGCTTCGTGCCTGCTTTCAAATCATGGCCGCGGCGATGGGGAGCGCGTTGGTCAAGCGGCAGGGCGCATTCGTAGATGGAATTGATTTTGGCCGTCTGCGCCGGGTTGGGCGCCGAAGGGAGTGTGAAATCAGCATAGCAACCCGTCTCCGCAAGAATCCGCATCTCATTGTCCACACCGCAACAACCTTTGCCGGAATTGGCCAGGCTCCAGTTGCCATGGACGAAGGCGTAGCGCGGCAGGCTGCTTCCAGCGAGGCGCGACAAGCATCCATGGCCCGCGAGCGTGTCTCGAAAGCCCTCTAGAACACGACGGGTGTTTTCCGATGTGTCTGGTGCATCCACCCCGTGGTGCAAATGAATTTCGGTCTCTCCCCATCCTTCCCGGCAGTGTTGCGCGAGCATCTCCACAATTTCCGGGTCGTATTGCTCCGCTGGATAAAAATAAGTGTGACGGAAAGCGAAGCCCCCGGAATCCCGCAAAGAATCCACCAGACTTGGGTACTTTCCTATCCAGGCCTCCAACCGGCTCAGTTGCACGTCCCTTGGTGCGAAAGCCTTCGGGTTCTCGGGAACAATTGCCGGCTCAAAGTGGTCTGCAAGGGCGATAATGAGGTGGAGGGAGCGGACACGGGGTGCCCGGCGGAACGACCGTTGCCATAAGTACCCCGGCAGCCAACGAGCCGTTGTCTGGAGTTTTTGCCACATGGCCATTCTGTCTTCAGTTCAGAATGCTACTATAAAAACGTCCACGCCGGGCCGGTCGCAGGGGCGGGAAAATCGTCGAATTCACGGTTGAGGCTCTTTTCCTGGCTTTGGAAAGAGCGCCAATAAGCCAACCACTTTCAAAAGGAAAGAAGAGGTCCAATGCAATCCGAATCAACCTCAAATCACCTCAGCCAAAATTTTGCGAATGGGGATCAATGGGTTCAGCGGCTTGGTCATAAAGTATTATTGTGTTTAGGGTTGGTCTTAACCGGTTGTGCGGTGCAGACCCAAGCCGGTACCATTCGGGTGCCGGCGGGAGGCAACTTTCAAGCAGCGTTGAATCAGGCCCGGCCGGGTGACTTCATCCAGCTCCAGGCCGGTGCTTCCTACGAGGGCAATTTCAATTTGCCCAACAAGCCGGGCTCTGGCTATATCACGATCGAGAGCTCCGCGCTTTCCTCGCTGCCTCCGGAAAATGTGCGCGCGAACCCAAGCTATGCCCAGTTTATGCCCAAACTGGTCTCCCCAAATGTTGGGCCCGTCATCTCGGCGAAGAATGGAGCGCACCACTTCCGGTTCATTGGAATTGAGTTCCACCCTGCCGCCGGGAAGTGGGAGTATAACCTCGTTTCCCTTGGAACAGGGCAAGAAACCTCATTGTCCCAACTCCCGCATGACTTTGTCTTCGATCGAGATTATGTCCACGGTGACCCTAAAGCAGGTTCAATTCGCGGCATTGCGCTGAACGCGGGCAGCGTTACGGTTGAGAACTCTTACATCTCCGGGATCGCAATTGTTGGCCAGGATACCCAGGCCCTTTGCGGGTGGAATGGCCCCGGCCCTTACAATATCATTAACAATTACCTTGAGGCATCCGGGGAGAACGTCATGTTCGGAGGCGCCAGAGCTTTTATCCCCAATGTGATTCCATCGGATATCGTAATCCGCCACAACTACTTCTTCAAACCTCTTTCCTGGAAAATCGGCAGTCCGGGCTACGCCGGAACGCCTTGGACCGTAAAGAATCTCCTGGAATTTAAGAGTGGGCAGCGAATCACCATCGATGGCAATATCTTTGAGAATTGTTGGGGCCAGGCCCAGCACGGTTCGGTGATCCTGTTCACCCCCCGGACGATCCACGGGCAGAATGAATGGACTGAGGATGAGGATATCACGGTGACCCACAACATCATCCGCCATGCGGTAGGCGGAATCGACATTGGAGGCACAGATGACACCGACCCCCAGAAAGGGGTCATGCGCATCCACCGCATCCTGATCAAGAACAATCTGCTGTATGACCTGAATGGCCAGGAATGGGGTAACCGGCGCAACCCCCAGGACTGGCTTTTTCTCTTTGCCGAGGGGTCAAACGCCGTGACGATTGATCATAACACCGGCTTTTCAACATGGTTCCTAATGTCAGCCGGTGGAGACTGGGCGCCCAATTCCAACTTTACTTTTACCAACAATATCGCCCTGCGTGGAAAGTACGGGGTTTTTGGAAGCGGGACGGGTGAAGGAAAAGCGACCATGGCCAAATACTTTCCGGAAGCTGTTTTCAAAGGAAACGTCCTGGTGGGAGCGTCATCCGCCGCCTTTCCCCCGGGCAATTTCTATCCCGGTTCCTTGAGCGCTTTGCGCTTTCAAGACCTTAAGCATGGTGAGCTTTCCCTCCTTCCCAGGAGCCCTTACTTTCACACCAGCACCGACGGCAAGCCCGCCGGCGCAGACATTCCCGAGGTTCTTTCCGCAACCGCCGGGGTGGTTGATGGAAATTACCCCCACGGGATTTCCACGACGCAGTAGGCTTCCTCTTGGGAGCGGGAGAAGGAGTCCGCCCGGCGGCGTCTTCTGTTGGTCAATCCGATGGAAGAAGATAGTAACTTCGGCTTGACTTGGCACGATGCGGCGTTGGGCCGCACTGCGCTACGAATCCTGTGAGTCTTCCCACCTACAACTGCTATCATAACGATGGCGCAAGCAAGCCGGGCGATCGCTGCTTTGCTTCCCAGGCCGCTTCGGCGGTTCATAGAGGCGAAGGAGAGGAAAGTCCGAACTCCGCAGGGCGGTGTGCTCGCTAACGGCGAGGGTTGGGGGTGGATGCTCCGGGAAGCCGGAGCGATACGCCTTTGACACGGAAAGTGCCACAGAAAATATACCGCCTTGTTCGTCTGCCGGGGCTTTGGCCTCGGCGGAAAACAAGGTAAGGGTGAAAAGGTGCGGCCGCTGCGGCGGCTTAATGTAAGAGCGCACCGCTCCGGCAGTGATGCCGGGGGCAGGGTAAACCCCACACGGAGCAAGACCAAATAGGAGAGGAGGGACGGCCCGTCCCGCAAGGCGTCTTCCGGCCGATTGCCTGGCAGGGAGGCGCCGGCCAACTCTCGGGTAGGTCGCTCGACCCCGGTAGCAATGCCGGGGCTAGATGAATGGTCGCCCCCCGCTTCGGCGGGGACAGAATTCGGCTTACAGGCTTGCTCGCGCTGATTTCTCCGCTCTTCTTCCTTCCCACTTCCCGCCCGCCCCGGGTGGATTGCATGTTAAGCAAGTGTTAAGGGCCTTTTTACGGCCATTTAACAGCACTGGGAACGAGTTTCCACCGATAATCCTATCCGTAGGAGGCGTTGATCAAACGGCATTTTGCAATGGCCGCGGAACCTGGCCTCCTCTGAATACTGTTCACTTAACGTGAAAACAACGCGGGCAGTCACCGACTTCCAACTGGCACCCCTCACCCGCCGCTTCGCGTCACCCTCTCCCCGCTTGCGGGGAGAGGGTAGGGGTGAGGGGATGTATTGGGTCTCCTCTGAACGCTTGATCCTGAACCGCAAATGTCTGGCTGTGACTCTGCGAAGACATGGACGGACCCAATACCTGGAGAAACAGATGATGTTGAGACGCAGATCTTTCCGCAGCGGTCTACTGGTTCTGCCCAACCTGCTATTGCTTTGTCTCCCATGCACTGCGGCGCAGATGCCGAGGACCACTTCGCAGCCGTCTCAACAGCCGTATCCTCCCACGCAACAACCGGGCGCCATGCAATCAGCTCCAGCTCACGGCCGAGTCTTCACCGTTCAAGAAGCGGTGGATTTTGCCTTGGCCAACTACCCAGCCGTCCGGGCCTCTCTTGAAACCTATAACGCGGCGAAGGCCGGCGTCGGTCTGGCCAGGACCGATTATTTACCTCGCCTGGACGCCTTGTGGCAAGGCGACCGGGGAACCCGCAATAGCGTTCTGGGTGTGCTGCTGCCGCAATTCCCAACCGTCATGTCCAGCACGCAGGGAACAATCCTAAAGCCATCAGATCGCGCTTTCTGGGTGAGTGGGATGGGTGTGCTCTTCACCTGGGAACCGTTCGATTTTGGATACCGGCAGTCCAAGGTCAAGTCCTCGGAAGCGACGGAAAGCCGGACCGTGGCACAGATCACCTTGACACAGTTGGGGGTGGCATCCGCGGTGGCGGACGCATCATTGGCGGTCCTGGCCGATGCGCAGCGGGTGAAGGCATCGCAGGCCGACGTGGATCGAAGAACGGTGTTTGCCAGATCGGTCCACGCGCTGGTGGACGCGCACATCCGGCCGGGCGCCGATGCCTCCCGCGCTGATGCGGAGCTGGCCGCGGCCCGAACCCAGTTGATTCAGGCCCAGGAGACGCACGCGGTCGCCCGCGCGGCGCTTGCGGAAATACTGGGGATCGCAGGGACGCCGGTGGACATTAAACCCGGCCCGTTCTTGCAGATTCCTCCGGAACAGACTTGGACTGAGATGCCCGTTGCCAATCATCCGGCTGTGGCCGTGGAGCAAAAGAGAATTCAAGAGGTCCAATCCAGAATCAGCGTGCTGAACCACTCGTATTACCCTCACTTCACTTTGGAAGGACTGAGTTCAGCCCGGGGCAGCGGTGCGAACTCAAACGGCACGGCGGCGTCCGGGTTCAACGGGCTTGGCGCTGATGAAGCTCACAATTGGGAGGCCGGCCTTACCGTATCGCTTCCTCTGTTTGATTATTGGTCCATTCGCGAACGCAAGAAAATTGAAATTGCCAATCGCCGCCGCGAAAAAGCTCTTTACGACCAGACCGTCCAATATGTTACCGGCCAACTGGAGAGGGAGCGCGCCATTCTGGACGGCGCCCGGCGCGCGGCGGAAAACACGCCGATCGAACTCAAAGCCTCGCAGGATAGCGAGGCGCAGGCCCGCGCCCGCTTCCGGGCAGGCGTTGGGACCATTGTTGACGTGGCAGAAGCACAACGTCTGCTGGTGCAGGCGGAAATTGACGACTCGCTCGCCCGGCTGAGTATCTGGCGGGCCTTGGCGGACCTGGCTGCGGCAAAGGGAGACGTACATCCCTTCCTCAATCTCGCCGCCAGCATTCCAACGGGAGCACCCTAAATTATGTGGCTTGTACATGCCGCTTTCCGGCGGCCCATTACCATTATCGTCGCAGTCCTGGGCATTTCACTGTGCTCCATCCTGGCCATTACGCGGATGCCCATTGATATCTTTCCGAATCTCAATTTGCCGGTGATCTACGTGGCCCAGCCTTACGGCGGCATGAGCCCCGCCCAGATGGAAGGGTATCTGACGTACTATTACGAATATAACTTCCTCTACATTGCGGGTCTCCAAAGTGTGGAATCTAAATCCGTCGAGAATTTTGCCCTGCTGAAGCTTTCGTTTCTGCCGGGCACCGACATGAATCAATCTTTATCCCAGACCATTGCCTACATCGAGCGCGCGCACGCCTACATGCCCGCCGGGACCGTTCCTCCTTTCGTGCTGCGATTCGACGCCGGCAGTGTGCCCGTGGGGTATCTCGTCTTTTCAAGTAAAACGCACAGCGTGGATGAGCTTCAGGACCTGGCGCTGAACCGCGTTCGCCCGCTCTTCACCACCCTGCCCGGCGTCTCTTCGCCCGCCACCTTCGGAGGCAGCTCACGAACCATCGTCATTCACGCCGACCGGGACAAGCTGAACAGCTACCGCATGTCCACGGGTGAAGTGGTGAAGGCGCTTCTCTCGGGAAACATTATTGCTCCGGCGGGTGACATGCGCACCGGTGATTTGGACCGCATTACTCCCATGAACGCCGTCGTCACTGACTTCCACAGCTTGGAGGACTTGCCGATTCGCACCGGCGCCGGGCCAACCGTCTTCATGCACGACATCGGTTGGGTGGAGGACGGCAGCGACATTACCCTGGGTTACGCCCTGGTGAATGGCCACAGGACCGTCTATCTTCCTGTCACCAAGCGCGCGGACGCCTCCACCCTGGCGGTGGTGAACGAAGTCAAATCGAACATGAGCCAATTTGAAAACGTTCTTCCGGCCGGCATCCATGTGACCTTTGAGTTCGATCAATCCACCTATGTAACGCATTCGCTGATTTCGCTGATCCGGGAAGGAATCCTGGGGGCACTGCTCACCGGTTTGATGGTGTATCTTTTCCTTCGCGAGCTACGCAGTTCATTGATTGTAGTCGCCACCATTCCCTTCTGCTTGCTGACGGCGGTTGTGGCCTTGTGGTTGTCCAACCAGTCGATCAACATCATGACGTTGGGAGGGCTGGCGCTCGCTGTGGGCATCCTGGTGGATGAGATGACGGTGGAAATCGAAAATATTCATCACGTCCTTGAGGAAACGGATTCGCCGGCGGTGGCGGCGCTTACAGCGACGCAGCAGACCCTCCTGCCGCGCTTCCTGGCGATGCTTTCCATCCTGGCTGTGTTTGTACCGTCCTTCCTGATGGTGGGCATCACGCGCGCTCTCTTTGTTCCGCTGTCCCTGGCTGTGGCGTACAGCGTGGTTGCCTCTTACTTGCTCTCCAACTCCCTGGTGCCGGTGCTGTATATCTGGCTCAACAAGCGGCTTCATTCCAACCCGGAAGAACGCGAGGGTCGCTCGAAATTCGATCACTTTCGTGACCGCTATGCGGGCTTCATCCAGAAGCTGATGCGGCGCAGCGGCGTCCTGGTGGGAGTGTATCTGCTAGTGGCGGTTCTGATGATTGCCTTGCTGGCCCCGCAACTGGGCCGTGAAATCTTCCCGCACGTTCCTGAAAACCAGTTCCAGCTCCGGCTGCGTGCGCCCGCCGGAACGCGCATTGAGGCAACCGAGGCGATAGCCCTGAAGACGTTGGATGAGATCAAAAAGCTGGCCGGACCTGGAAACGTGGAAATCAGCATTGGCTACGTGGGCACCTACGCTCCGAGCTATCCCGTTAATCTGATTTACCTCTGGACCAGCGGTCCCCAGGAAGCCGTCCTGCGAGTCCAACTGAAAGCGAGCGCAAACATTCGCGTCACCCCATTACAAGAAAAGCTGCGAGGGGTTCTTGCCCGCGATTTCCCGGACACTTCGTTTACCTTCGAATCCGGCGACATTGTGAGCCAGATTATGGACTTTGGTTCACCGACGCCAATCGAAGTTGCCATTCACGGCCCCAAGATGACCGCCAACCACGCCTACGCGGAGAAGGTGCGGGCTGCAATGAACCAAATTAAATTCCTCCGCGACCTGCATTATGGCCAGCCGCTGGAATACCCCAGCCTGAATGTGGACATTGACCGCGTGCGGGCAGGGCAACTCGGCGTCACGGTTCAGCAGATTGCCCAATCGGTGGAGACGGCCACCTGGTCCAGCCGCTTTGTGTCCCGGAATTTCTGGCAGGACCCCGAAACTGGAATCGGCTATCAGGTACAAGTGGAGGTTCCACAGTCACAGATGAAATCTCTGGATGATCTTGCGAGTATCCCGCTGATGCAGGGAGGCCCGGCGAATCACCCCAACCTAGGCGATGTGGCGCATCTTTCCTACGGTACGGTGACCGGCGAATATGACCGCTACGACATGGAACGGATGATTTCCTTGACCGCCAACGTGGAGGGCGAAGACCTGGGGCGTGCGGCTGACCAGGTGGACGCGGCCATCCAGCGAGCCGGGACACCGCCGCGGGGCGTTGCCTTTCACGTGCGCGGCCAAGTGGCGCCCATGCGCCAGACATTGCGCAACCTGGGCCTGGGGTTAGGCTTTGCGATTGTGGTCATCTTCCTTTTGCTCGCTGCAAACTTCCAATCCATGCGGCTCGCCTTGGCTGTAATCTCCACCACGCCCGCAGTGGTCTGTGGCGTCATCCTTGCACTGCTTGTAACCGGGACCACCATGAACCTGCAATCCTTTATGGGCGCAATCATGGCGCTGGGCGTATCGGTGGCGAATTCCATTCTTTTGGTGACGTTCGCGGAGGAGCATCGCCGGGCCGGGGCTTCCGCAGCGGAGGCAGCCGTTTATGGCGGTAAGACCCGCCTGCGGGCAATTCTGATGACCAGTCTGGCGATGATTGCTGGAATGATTCCAATGGCGCTGGCCTGGGGCGAAGGCTCCCACCAGACGGCGCCGTTGGGACGGGCGGTGATTGGCGGATTGATGGCTTCCACCGTGGCCACCCTTCTGATTTTGCCTGCTGTATTTTCGCTGGCGCAAGGAAGGGCGACTGCGGAATCGGCGTCGCTGGATCCCACGGATCCTGACAGCCGGTATTCAGCGGCGAGTTAGTAGCAATGCTGCTCAGATAAGGGGATATCTCGTAGGGGCGACCCTCGTGCTCGCCCACGGGCGGGCACAACGCCCGCTGCTACAGCGCGTGAGAATCAGGCTCCAATGGAATAGTTGGCTAAGGATCTGCCAGATAGTAACTGTTCCATTTCGGACCCAATACATCCCCTCACCCCTCGCCCTCTCCCCGCAAGCGGGGAGAGGGTGACGCGAAGCGGCGGGTGAGGGGTGCCGGTTGGAAGATGGAACAGTTATTTCTGAACGGGCCCTAAGTGAACAGTATTGGGGCTAGTAACAAATGTTGGCGCACGTTGGAGCATGGGGGTTCTTCCAGAGGAGAAAAAACTATGAAACACTGTCATGTTATCCCGCATCAAGGACAGATTTGCACCTCAGTTCTGGCCACTTTTGCTGGAGCCGCCATCCTTGCCTTCGTCTTTGTGGCCGCTGGTTGCAATTCGGGAAACGGTCGAGTATCCGCGGCGACGAATCCCGCCACAAGCATCGTCACGACAATTGATACCACTCGTGTGGTTTCGCAAGAACTGAACATGACGGTTTCACTGCCCGGCGAACTGCAGCCCTACGAAGAGGTGGCCATTTACCCCAAGGTCACCGGGTTTGTGCAGTGGATGGGAGTGGACCGCGGGTCGCGGGTGAAGCAGGGACAACTTCTGGCGCGCTTGGTGGCTCCCGAAATCGTTGCTCAGAAAGCAGAGGCACAAGCGAGATTGCAGAGCGCCGTGAGCAGCCGCATTGCGTCCGAGGCAAAACTGGCTTCGGACGAAGGCACCTATGACCGGCTGAAGGTGGCCGCCGCCACGCCGGGGGTGATTTCAGAAGAAGAACTGGAAGTTGCCGAAAAAATAGCAGACGCCGACCGGGCCAGGGTCAAGGCTCTGCACGATAACGCCGAGGCGGCACAGGCCACCTTGCACTCTGTCGAGGAGATTGAAGGCTATTTGCGAGTCACCGCGCCGTTCGACGGCATCGTTACAAAGCGGTATGTCCACCCGGGCGCCCTGGTAGGACCTTCCGGAGGGCCGGGCGCCCAAATGCCCATGCTTTCCGTTGAACAAGTGTCCCGTCTGCGTCTGGTCGTAGCCGTTCCGGAGCTTTATGTGGCGGGAGTCAAGCAAGGAACCCAAGTCAATTTCACGGTCCCGGCGTTTCCCGGCCGGACCTTCACAGGAACCGTGGCGCGCATTGCAGACTCATTGGATCAGAAGACCCGCACCATGCCGGTGGAGCTGGATGTGTGGAATCCAGATGGGACGCTCGATGCGGGGATGTTTCCAGAGGCCTCCTGGCCCGTCCGCCGCCCGCACGCCACTCTGTTTGTTCAGCAATCCGCCGTGGCCCGAACCATGGAAGCAAATTTCGTGGTCCGGGTGCGTAGCGGGAAAACCGAATGGGTAAACGTTAAGCAAGGGGCCAACTCCGGCAACCTGACAGAGGTTTTCGGCGACCTTCATGAGGGCGATGAAGTGGCATTGCATGGTTCCGAAGAGCTGCGCCCGGATACAATCGTGAGCCCGCATTTGGTAGACTCAAGGTAGCGGTGGTCAACCGTGATGCCAGTGTGTCTTCCAGAAATCGAGTGGACAGCACCGTGCCTCAGCGAACGCGGCGCCCGGATTCTTAATGGTTTGGCCGGATTATCCTCGAAGTATTACGCCTGGACCGTCGGGGGAAGATTCGTGAATAAGCCGGATTAGTTTACGCAACTTGCTGAAGAGTGTATTCCCAACATGGCGGCATTACAAGATCGCGAGGGTTACGTCCCCCTCAGTTGGCTAAAGCGAACGGCGAATCGTCCCAATTTCCAGGGACTATTGGTCGCGGTGGTAGCTTCAATTCTAATTGTGCTGGGGTTTTTGCAGGTTCACTGGAGCCAGGAAGTGAGCCATGCGGAGCGCCAGCGACTGCGGGGCGGTCTACGCGTATCCATCCAACGGTTCAACCGCGACCTTTCCAGCCAACTGACGTCACTTTGCCGCGCCTTCCAGACTCCCGCCGCCAAATCACCTAAACTGGCGCTCGATGATATCGTCGATCATTATGGCGACTGGCGCCGTATTTCCCGCCGCCCCGATTTATTGAAGAGCGTCGGCGTGTGGGATGCCCAGCGCGCGGAATACCAGCGCCTCAATCCCGCCACAAGCCGCTTTGAAAAGGAGCCTCTGCCGAATCAATTGCAAAACCTCGCCGTTTCTCCCCTGGCATCCCATCCGGCATTTCTGGCCTTAAGTACTGTCCGCAATGGAGGCTCTTTGTGGGAGTTTGACGAAAAAGGACTGGTGTTCATTCGGCGCCTGGAGACCGTGCCTGCCGCGGCTGCCCAAGGTTCGCAGAGCAAAGCACGGAATCTCTTTCTGGTCCTGGAACTTAACCATCCTTACCTGGCCAAAGTGATGTTGCCGGAATTTGTACGGCGTTACTTTAGCGGGGCGGGAGGCTTGGTCTACCGTATTGAGATTCGCCAGGGTGCCGGACCGCAACAAGTCCTTTATCAAAATCCGTCGAATATGCCCGCCGCGGACTTCGCCCCGCCCGATGCGGTGATGACTTTGTTCCATGACATTCATCCGCCAACCACCGCTGCCAGAACGTTGCAAGGTGACGATGCGGACGGAGTGATTCATAACCCGGAGGATGAAGAATCCGCTTCGAATACGGAGTTCTTTGCGTCAGAATGGCAGCCGGTCATTATCCCCGTCAACACCAGCCAGGAATGGATCATGGCCGTCAAGCACAGGTCCGGCTCGCTGGATAAGGCGGTGGAGGAACTCCAGCGGCGGAACTTGGCGGTAGGATTCGGCGTTCTGTTGCTGCTGGCGGCGAGCCTGGCGCTGATTCTGGTGGCGGTGCGGCGCGCCCACCTCCTGGCCCAGCTCCAGATGGACTTTGCCGCCGGAGTTTCACACGATTTGCGAACGCCGCTCGCCATCATCTGTTCCGCAGCGGATAATCTGGCGGATGGCGTGGTCACATCCGGACCCCAGGTAAAGGACTATGGGGCTTTGATCCGCAATGAAGGCGCGCGCTTATCCTCCATGGTAGACCAGGTTCTGGCGTTTGTGGCGCAAGAGAGCGGACGGGTACGTTATGACCTGCAGCCACTCGAGATCGAGGGTTTCATCGAACAAGTCCTTGACGGTTCACGCGCCGTGCTTGAGTCCTCCGGACTCCACGTGGAAAAGCACATCCCTCCGGACTTGCCCCTAGTCCGGGCCGATCGAGTGGCGCTTGCCCAGTGTGTTCAGAACTTGATCAGCAATGCTGCAAAATACGGAGCCGCTGGTGGCTGGATGGGGCTGCGGGCCGAAGACCGCAAGACAGCCCACGGTGAGGAAATTCAATTGACGGTAGAAGATCGCGGACCGGGCATTGCCGCGGCTGATCTGCCCCACATTTTTGAGCCCTTTTATCGTGGCCAGATGGCCTACTCGACCCAGGCGCGAGGAACCGGCATCGGCCTGGGTCTGGCCAAAGATATTGCCGCCGCGATGGGAGGAAGCTTGACGGTTCGGAGCGAGCCCGGCAAAGGTTGCGCGTTTACTCTGCACCTTCCGGCGATGGACAAGGGTGAACAGGTACTGGCTGAACCCGCGTGACAACAGCCGGGTGTCCTTGCAAAACCCAGGCCCGGGCGATGAGGTCTTCGGACTCTTATGCGCAACAAAATCCTGCTGGTCGACGATGAGCCCGGCCTGTTGAGGGTGTTGAAGGACCGGCTCGAGAGCGAGGGATATACCGTCGAGACCGCGGCTGACGGGGCACAAGGATTGGAGAGGGCATCCACTGGACTTTTTGACCTGATCCTGCTGGACGTGATGCTGCCGCTCAAGAGCGGCATCGACGTTTGCCGCGATCTGCGCCAGCACAACCTGACCACTCCCATTCTGATGCTGACGGCGCGTGGAAAAACCATCGATAAGGTGTTGGGCCTCAAGATCGGAGCGGACGATTATCTTTCGAAGCCCTTCGACATGATGGAGCTTCTGGCCCGCATGGAAGCGCTGCTGCGCCGGCCTCCGCAAAAAGACCCGGAAGAGCCATCGGCCTTCAGTTTTGGAAATGTCCGGGTAGACCTGAAGGGCACCGAAGTGCGGCGCGCGGGCAAAGCCGTTTCTTTATCGGCACGCGAGTTTCAACTTTTACGGTACTTCATCGAACACCGTGGCGTGACTCTTTCCCGCCAAGAATTGTTGCGCGAGGTCTGGGGTTATACTGCGACGCCCGCAACCCGCACCGTGGACGTACACGTCGCATGGCTTCGCCAGAAGCTGGAGCCGGACCCGAGCGAGCCGAAATTCATCCTCACCGTGCCCGGGCTGGGATATAAGTTCGGAGCTTAACCCCAATACTGTTCAGTGAATGTGAACCTCATGATCTTGATGGCAGAGGCGTCGCGTGACCCCTCACCCCGGCCCTCTCCCCGCAAGCGGGGAGAGGGAGAACCGCGGGGAAGCAGTGCTTCCCGTCGCGGTGGGTGAGGGGCACCAGTTCAACCGTGTGCAGTTATTCTCGAACGGACCTTAACCGTGCCGTTCTCTTCGAACAATTCCAGTACCTTCCTGAATCCAAATGGTCTGATTCGTTTCGACATTCTTCACGCGCTCCACCATTCCGCTGGGCCACTTCACTTCCACGAGGTCCGCTTTTTCAACGGGTCCCAGACCAAAGTGCAACCGCAGCTCATTCTGGGAGATATAACTGCCGCCGCTGCGAACTTCATCAATCTGCGAATGCGATCCCGCCACCACCCGGACCCGCGCGCCGATTCCGGAGCGGTTGGACTTCACTCCGATGACTTTAACCTTCAACCACCGGTTGCGGTTGTCCCCGGTATTGTGCAAGAGCGCCGGAGCATCATTCATGTTGTTAACCACCACATCGATGCGGCCGTCATTGTCGAAATCGCCGAAGGCCACACCCCGCCCCGATCCCAGAAGCGAGACCCCCGGCCCGGCGCGCCTCGAAACGTCCTCGAACCGGCCATCGCGCAGATTGCGATAGACAACTTTCGGTTCTTTGAAAGGCTCATCGATGCCGGCCCGTTCGACCTCTGGATAAACGTGCCCGTTGGCAAACAAAATATCCGCCCAACCGTCGTTATCCAGATCGGCAAACCCGCAGCCCCAGCCGAGCCATCGCGTGTTCAAGCCAATACCCGCGTCGAAGGTAGCGTCGGAAAACGACCCGTGGCCGTCGTTCAAATAGAGGCTCGAGGTATCGTCGGAAAAATTGGTTTTGAAAATATCAAGCCAGCCGTCGCAATTGTAGTCTCCCGAGGTGGCGCCCATCCCAGCCTGCGTATTTCCGTCGCCATTCAGTCCACAGCCGGCGGCGATGCCGATGTCGGTGAAGGTTCCGTCGTGATTGTTGTGATAAAGGATGCTGGGCGTGGAATCGCATGACACGTAGATGTCCGGCCAGCCGTCATTATCGAAGTCGGCGGTCAGCGCCGTAAAGCAATAATGTCCGGGCGTCTTCAGTATGCCCGCTTTTTCCGTAACCTCCGTAAAGGTTCCATCGCCATTGTTGTGGTAGAGGAGATTGGTGGAAGGCGGCAATCCGCGCGGGCCACACATCACCGGCACGCCTTTCCAGTGGCAATACTTGCCGGAGCCCATGGCCGGAGCTTCCTTCAGGTTCAAAGCCACGTAGTTGGCAACGAACAAGTCCAGGCAGCCATCGCGGTCATAATCAATGAAACACGCGCCCGTATTCCAACGGGGCAGCGGACCGGGCTGGTGCAAGCCGGCCTTTTCCGTCACATCGGTGAAGGTCCCATTGCCGTTATTGTGATAGAGCGCGTTTTGCCCCCAGTACGTGATGAACAGATCGTCCCAGCCGTCGTTGTCGTAATCGCCGATCGAGACGCCCTGCCCCCAACCGGTGCGCTCGAAGCCCGCTTTCCGGGTGATGTCGGTGAATGTGCCGTCACGGTTGTTGTGATAAAGATGGTTCGTCGGTCCGTCGTCCTTGGGAAAGCCCGCCAGCGTGGTTCCATTCACCATGAAAATGTCCGGCCACCCGTCATGGTCATAATCAAAAAAGGCAATGCCGCATCCGGTCGTCTCAATGATCCAGCGTTTGGTGATGTTGTTGCCAAAAACACAAACATCCCGAAGACCGGCTTCGTCCGCGACATTAACCAACTTTGCCGCGAAGTGCGAGCCGGACTTGATGGGCGTGCTGAATGGATCGGACTGTGAAGCGGCTACCCGGACCACTGAATCTTCGTGGCCCATGATGGGAGGTTGCGCAGCGGCGGCATGCGGTATTCCCATTGCCACCGCGGATCGCAAGAAGTCTCTGCGGGAGAGATGCACGATGTTGTCAAATAGGTCCTGCATATCTTCGTGACGGGTTGATCTGAACCCCTGGTGCGCCGATCTCTGACCGGCGGATTTCGCCCCTCATAGAGCGGTGCTACAACAAATGCACGTCGCCGCTTTATGTCCCCATGTATAGAAGATAGCCCAAAGACATGATTCATGGCACAAAAGAGATTTAACACTACCAAAGGCAATACTGTTCAGATAAGGGGATATCCCGTAGGGGCGACCCTTGTGGTCGCCCACGGGCGGGCACAAGGCCCGCCCCTACAGCGAGCAGGAGTGCAATATACTGTTCCGACACTCTCTCCGGTGCCGCAACGTAGTGAAATCTGCGGCAGCCCTGAGCAACAACGCGGCCACAGCCGTCAAACCAAGCGATGACCCGGGTAGTGGTACGTTTTCACGGCTGTAGCGGCGGTCTCTGACCGCCGAATCTTATTTATCAGCACCTTCCGGCGCTCATAGAGCGCCGCTACAGCAAACTGAACCACTGCCATGACCCGCGCTTCCTTGACATCCCCCCGCAATCCCGGTACAATTGATGCTGGGAACACCTTCTAATCATTTGAAAGAAGGCAATTTAGGTAGACAATGGACGCCCCTGATCTGGGAAAGCGCGAACGCGGCCTCCTGGCCATGATCGTCCGCCAGTACGTGGCAAGCGGCCAGCCGGTGGGATCAAAGACCCTCTCGGAGCAGCTCGTAGCGCCGCTGAGTCCGGCAACCATCCGCAACGTCATGGCAGAGCTGGAAACGCTTGGATACCTTCACCATCCGCACACTTCAGCCGGACGGGTGCCCACGGACAAAGCCTATCGCCTCTACGTGGATAGCGTCGCGCAGGCCAGCACACTCGACCCTGAAATCCAACGCTACATTCAAGGGCGCCTGGGCGCCGAAGGTGGGCCCGTCGAAAAAATGATGGAACAGATCTCTCACGTTCTTTCAGAGGTCTCAAAAAACCTGGGCTTGGTGCTGGCACCCACGCTTGAAGAAAAGCTCCTGGAACAGGTAAAATTCGTCAGGTTGCCAGACCGCCGCGTGCTGGCGGTGATCGTCTCCAAGCCGGACCTGATCGAAAACAGAGTAATTCATCTGGATGATGATTTTTCCCAGGAGGAACTGGACCGGACCGCGGATTTCCTGAACTCCGAATTTCACGGATGGTCACTGCGCACCATTCGGTTGGAAATGATGAAGCGCATGGAGGAGGTGCAAGCCTTCACGGACGGCCTGGTGAAGAACGTGGCAACTCTTTTCATGTGGGGGGCGCTGGCAGAAGAAGAATCGGCCGTGCTGTTCGTGGGCGGGGCGACCCGAATCCTGGAACAACCCGGCTATGCCGAGACCGGGCACCTGGGTGAATTACTGGCGGCCATCGAGCAAAAGATCAAGGTGGTCCACATCCTGGGCGCCTGCCTGGAAACCCCACGGTTGGGCGTCCAAGCCTTGATTGGCCGGGAAAATCCTCACCACGAAATGCGCCAATGTACTTTCATTCTGGCGCCCTATCATTACCGGAACCGCCCCGTGGGGGCGCTGGGCGTGATTGGTCCGACGCGGATGGAGTATGACTCTGCGATCAACATGGTAGCCTACGTTTCCCAGCTTACCAGCAGGCTGCTGAGCGCCAACTGAGGACCTGATCGGAATTGCGTAGGGGCTTTAGCCTCAATATTGTTCAGTTAAGGCGAGTCTCATGATCTTGATGCCAGGGTCGTCGCCTGACCCCTCACCCCTTCCCTCTCCCCGCCTGCGGGGAGAGGGTGCCGCAATGCGGCGGGTGAGGGGTAGTGGTTCAAGTATTTACATTTATTCCCGAACAGACCCTATGTGATACAAAAAGGAAAGAGTTCTCATGGTCAAACGGCACGAATCATCCAGCATGGGGTTGCTCCTGGCAAGCGGGCAGTTCCGGGTTCGATGATGGAGTGAGAGCGTTTGCGGCCAGGAAAAAATCTCTTATAAGGATTGCATCATAAAGATATGGAAGACGAGAAGGAAACCACTCCGCCGGACGATTCCCGGACGGAGGAACGTGAATCACAGGACAAGCGGGTTGAGGCGGACCCAGCCAATCATCCCTCCGATTTGGCGGCCGCTTACCACCAGGCGCAAATCGAAAAACAGGAGATGGTGGACCGGCTGCTGCGGAAGCAGGCCGAGCTTGAGAATTTCCGCAAGCGCATGCAGCGGGAGAAGGAAGAATTCCTGCAGCATGCCACCTTTGATTTGATCCGGGCCCTGCTGCCCACCCTCGATGGCTTTGAACGCGCCCTCAAGCATCGTGATGCCAGCGTCCCCGCCCATTTCTACCAAGGCATTGAGCTCATCTACAAAGGCTTGATGGACGTTTTGGAGCGGGCGGGCGTCAAATCCGTTGATACCGAGGGCAAGCATTTTGATCCGCACGTCCACCAAGCCGTGGAGATGGTCGAGTCGGAGAAGCATCACGACCAGGAAATCGTCGAAGAGTTGCAGCGCGGTTACAAGTTGAAGAACCGTCTGATCCGGCCCGCCATCGTGAAAGTCGCGGTGCGCTCCCACATGGAAAGCGCCGCTGCGCCCTCGTCTGGACCGTTGAACAAATCGGAATGACATTCCCGGGGCCGTCAACGCGGATTCCGCTCGCGGGACGCGACACGGCGCGGGTTATTGAGGTTGAAAGGGTTGAGCCAGAAGCGAGATTATTATGAGGTCCTGGGCGTTTTGCGGAATGCCACGGATCAGGAGATTAAGAGCGCCTATCGCAAGCTGGCGCTGCAATACCATCCAGACCGCAACCCGGAATCCACCGCTGAGGCCACCGAGAAATTTAAGGAGATCACCGAAGCCTACAGCGTTCTGGCGGATGGGCAAAAGCGCAGCGGCTATGACCGCTATGGGCATCAAGGAGTCAGCTCCCAGGGAGCCGGCGCTCCGGATTTCTCCTCGACCATCTTTGCCGATTTCGGCGACATCTTCGGGGACTTCTTCGGCTTCGGAGATGTCTTCGGTGCCCGAGGCGGCCGCCGCACCCAAGCCAACCGGGGCTCCGATCTGCGCTACGACCTGGAAATCTCCTTCGAGGAAGCGGCAGAAGGCCTGGAAACCAAGATCAAGATTCCGCGCTGGGAGACCTGCTCCGAGTGCAGCGGGCGAGGGGCCAAAAAGGGCACACAACCCGCCACCTGTCCTCTGTGCGCGGGCCGTGGCCAGGTCCGGCAGCAACAGGGCTTCTTCACGCTCACCCAGACCTGCCCGCAATGCCGCGGCGCGGGCCAGATCGTGAAGGAAGCCTGCCCTTCCTGCAAAGGTGAAGGGCGCGTGCGCGAAGAACGCGTGCTGGGCATCAAGATTCCTTCCGGCGTTGAAGACGGGATGCGCTTGCGCGTCAGCGGCGAAGGCGAGGCGGGCATCCACGGCGGCTCTTCGGGCGATCTCTACGTTGTGCTCCGGGTTCGTGAACATCCCATTTTCGAGCGGCGGGGCAAGGACCTCTATTGCACCGTCCCGGTGTCGATTGCCCAGGCCGCGCTCGGAGCAGACCTTAAAGTTCCCACTCTCCGGGGCCAGGAGCGGTTGCGAATCCCTGAAGGGACTCAGCCCAGCACGGTTTTCCGGATGCGCGGCATGGGACTGCCCGGCGTTGAGAACCACGGCCGCGGTGACCTCTACGTGAAACTACAAGTCGTCATTCCCACGCGGTTAAACCGGGAACAACGCAAGATGCTTGAATCGTTGGCGCCCTCCCTTCGCGTCGATAACAAGCCCCTCCAGAAGCGCGCCTCGGAGAGAGCCCGCGATAATTTCGGATAGTTCCGGCAGCCTTTCGCTTGCATCGCCCGGACGCGAGTGTGAACCGTTCCCGGAGGGCGGTTGGTTTCCACGCGCTGATGTTGATGTCAGAGGCGTCGCCTGGCCCCTCACCCCGGCCCTCTCCCCGCCTGCGGGGAGAGGGGGAACCGCGCAGCGGTGGGTGAGGGGCTCTGGTTCACCAGTGTGCATCATTCTCGAACGAACCTTAAGTGAACAGTATTGGCGCCAGCCCGGATTATTCACGAACTTCGGGTAGGGGACCGTCAGGGCACGGAGATTCCTCCCACCCTCATAGGCGTTAAAATAAGGGCCTGGAACTACGGCAAAGCCCGCCTTGGTGGGCGTGATCATGTGGCCCACGGCCCTGACGGGGCTTACGGGAGGACTTGGGAACTATAACCCACGGCTCATCGCCGTGGGCCACATGCTATCGCCGCTAACGCGGCTCAGGCAGCGGACTTTTGCAGCGGCGCTGTTACCGGCATATTTCAAATGTATTTTTTGCCTTGTGAACCATGACTTCTGACCAGATTCGCTCCCGCTTCCTTGAGTTCTTCCAATCGCGCGGCCATCGCGTCGTGCGGTCGTCTTCGCTCGTCCCGGCCAATGATCCGACACTGCTGTTCTCCAACGCTGGCATGAACCAATTCAAGGATGTCTTTCTTGGCCGCGAGAAGCACGATTACGTGCGCGCCTGCTCCTCGCAGAAGTGCGTGCGCGCCGGCGGCAAGCACAATGACCTGGAACAGGTGGGTCGCACCGCCCGGCACCATACTTTCTTCGAGATGCTCGGCAATTTTTCGTTCGGCGACTATTTCAAGGAGCAAGCCATCCCCTGGGCCTGGGAACTGATTACTGAGGGCTACGGAATCCCACGGGAAAAACTTTATGTTACCGTCTTCCGCGAGGACGATGAAGCTGCGGACATCTGGGCAAAAACCGCAGGCGTTCCTAGCGACCGCATTTTTCGTATGGATGAGAAAGACAATTTCTGGGCTATGGGCGATACCGGCCCCTGCGGTCCGTGCTCGGAAATCCACTACGACATGGGTCCGGCGGCGAGCACACTACAGCACGCCGATTGCCCATTCCCGTGTCCCCTTGACTGCGGCCGCTACGTGGAGTTGTGGAACCTGGTCTTTATGCAGTTTAACCGCGACGAGCAGGGTGCAATGACGCCGCTGCCCCGCCCTTCCATTGATACCGGGGCGGGTCTTGAGCGCCTGGCCGCCGTGCTGCAAGGTAAGCTCTCCAACTTTGAAACTGATCTATTCAAACCTTTGATTGAGGAAGCAGCCGCCCTCGCCAAAACTGAATACGGCGCAAATGTGCAATCGGACGTTTCCCTGCGCATCATTGCAGATCATGCCCGCGCCGCAACGTTCTTGATCTCGGACGGACTGCTGCCCTCAAATGAAGAACGCGGCTATGTACTGCGTAAGATTGTGCGCCGCGCGCTTTATCACGGCCAGACGCTGGGCCTGAATGAACCATTTCTCTTCAAGCTCTCCGGCAAAGTGGTGGAGATGATGCGCGGAGCCTATCCAGAACTCTTGGAAACAGCACCGCACGTGGCAAAGGCGATCAAAATTGAGGAAGAACGGTATAGGCAAACGACGCAGGAAGGTCTGCGGGTGCTAGACGAAAGCCCCGTGGTGACCCCATCGGGCCTTCAGTGGCGCTTTGAGTATGTTCGAAAATACCTCCCTAGGGCGGACGCAAGAGTACAAGAGTTATTCTTCGGCAAACTTCCTGCGGGGTACTCAGACGCGATGCTTTACATAAGAGCGCGATTCGGTGAACTCAGGCGCCCTGCTGGCCTAAGTCTAACCGATCCAGGCTCAAAGTTGCTCCTGGCTCATGAGAGGTCGGCGCTTGGAGTCGCCTCGGACCACCTTCCACCAGAAGGCTTGGCGTGGATATCCGGACCTGATCTGTTCAGGCTCCACGACACCTTTGGTCTCCGCCCAGATTTCGTTGCAGATATCGTTAGAAATTACGGCATCGACGTTGACATGGAAGGCTACAACGCCGAAATGCAGAAGCAGCGTGAGCGTGCTCGCGCCAGTTGGAAGGGCGCGGAAAAGAAAGTCGCGCTGCCCATTTACCAGGAATTGGCGGAGCGCCATCCAACCGTCTTTGAGGGCTACAGTCAAACCGCGTCCGACGATTCGCGGATTCTGGCGCTGGTTCAGGACGGCAAGAGCGTCCAGGAAGTTGGCCCGCGCCAAAAAGCGGAAGTGGTGCTGGACCATACGCCGTTTTATGCAGAGGCGGGTGGCCAGGTGGGTGACACGGGCCGGTTGATGGTTTCTGGCAACGGGCACGAGCTGGCGCAGGTGCTGGACACGCAGCGCCCCGTGACCGGACTGATTGTTCACAAAGTTCTGGCGCTTGAACCGCTGACCGTGGGCACGATGGTGAAGACCCAGGTGGACGCTGAGCGCCGCGACGCCATCCGGCGTAATCACACGGCAACTCACCTTCTACATGCCGCGCTGCGCCAGACGCTTGGCACGCACGTGAAGCAGGCGGGGTCGCTGGTTGCCCCGGACCATTTGCGTTTTGACTTCACGCATTACGCGCCGCTCGATGAGCAGGACCGGCTGGACATTGAAGACCTGGTGAACCGGCACGTGCTGCAGAACGAGGAAGTCCGCACTCAGGTGATGGACCTGGATACCGCCGTCAATTCCGGCGCCATGGCGCTGTTTGGCGAAAAGTATGGAGACAAAGTGCGCGTCGTCTCCATCGACGAGGGTTCGTTTTCCAAGGAGCTTTGTGGCGGCACGCACGTCCGCCGCACCGGAGACATTGGCCTGTTCAAGCTGGTTTCCGAGAGCAGCGTGGCGGCAGGAACGCGCCGCATTGAGGCTTTGACGGGCGAAGGCGTCCTACGGCGCTTGCGCGAGGCGCAATCCACCCTCAATAACCTCACGGAAGTCCTCCGCGCCAAACCCGGCGAGCTATTACAGGCGGCTGAAAAGCTGGCCGAATCCGAAAAGAAGCTGCGCAAGCAGCTTGAAGCGCTGGAGATGAAGCGAGCCGCGGCCAGCGCGGGCGATCTGGCGGAAAGCGCCCGCGAGGTGAAGGGCGTGCGCGTGGTCTGTTCGCGCGTCGAAACTCCAGAAGGAAGCGAAAGAGCCGCCCTGCGCCAGATGGTGGACCATCTGCGCGCGCGCCTGCAAAGTGGCGTGATCGTTCTCGGCAGCGCCGCCAACGGCAATGTGGCGCTGGTGGCAGCCGTTTCCAAAGACCTGACGGATCGCCTGGATGCTGGCAAGATTGTGAAGGCCGCCGCAGCCCTGGTGGGCGGCAGCGGTGGCGGACGCAAAGACATGGCGGAAGCCGGCGGCAAAATGCCGGAAAAACTGCAAGAGGCCCTGGACGCGGTTCCATCCATCATCGCGCAAATGCTCTGACCATAAAGTTTGGTCAAGGCTTCAGGCGTGCCCGGATGTCCTGTAGGGGGGCCTTGTGCCCGCCCTCAGGGCGACCACAAGGGTCGCCACTACAAAGAGAACAGAATTTCCGTTACGCCGGGCATAACGGCTATGACCTCGCAATACCAGGTTTGTGATAACTCGGCAGGGTTTTGAGCAGTCTTTTGACAATCGCCCACCGCTTCGTCACAATGTCATTGGCTGTGAAAACCACCCGCTACTTCGAGGAGCAGATACTGCGTAAGCGGCCTTATCTCCGGCGGGAGTGGTGCGAACAAATCGTGGCGGCGCCCTTGAGACGCCAGGTCCAAGCCGACGGCCGAATCCGGTACTGGGGCCGGGTTCCTGAATTGGCGGGCCGCGCGCTTCGCGTCATTACGCTGGAAGATGGTGAGACGATCCACAATGCCTTTCCCGACCGGGACTTCAAACCATAGGGGAAAGGTGAAGGAGGAGGGGGAATGAGACTTCATTACTACCCCGAAACCGACTCGCTTTACATCGATCTAAACTCAAATCCCAGCGCTGACTCGCGCGAGGTTGCCCAGGGTCTGGTTGTGGATTTTGACGCCGATGGCAATGTGGTCGGCATCGACATTGACCACGCTTCTCAGAAGCTCGACCTAAGAACATTAGAAACGGTTTCCTTGCCCACCGCCACCAGGGTCACCTGACCCGGAAATCCTGCCGGTTTTCATCGGCATGATCAATTTTCCTTCCGATGATTTAATGCAAGCGCGCGAAGCCGGGCGATGTGCGCTGCAATAACTCCAAGCGCGTTTGCATTAGACCGCTATGTGTGGGATAACGAGAATTCTGTTCGCGTTGGTGGGGTGGACCCCGCCTTCGTGCTGGGCATAAAATTGGAGCAAGATCCCATTCCAAAGGAACTCGCTGGCGCATGAACTCTTATGACGTAGCCGTGATCGGCGCGGGAGTCTTCGGCTCCTGGACGGCATGGCATCTCGCCCAATCCGGAAAATCAGTTCTACTGCTGGACGCTTACGGGCCTGCGCACAGCCGCTCCAGTTCCGGCGGCGAATCCCGCATCATCCGCATGGGATACGGCAAAGATGAAATCTACACGGCCTGGTCGCAGCGGTCGCTCACCCTGTGGCAGGAGTTTTTCCAGCGGATCGCCAGGCCGCTGTTTCACCGGACGGGGGTGCTGTGGCTTGTAGCCGAGGGTGACACCTATGCCGAACAAACGCTGGCCGTTTTCCAGAAGCTCGGCATCGAGCACGAAAAGATGAGCCGCAGCGAGATGGAGAATCGCTATCCGCAATTCGATTTTGGCGAAACCGCCTGGGGAATTCTGGAGCCGAACAGTGGAGCGGTGATGGCGCGCCAGGCCGTGCAGTCCGTGGTGGAAGATGCGGTGAAAAATGGAGTCATTTACCTGCGTTCGTTGGTGAAATATGACGCGGAGCAGCGTAGCATCGTGCAAATAACGGCGGGAGATCTCAGTTACGTTCCCGCCGAGACCCTCGTCTTCGCGGGTGGTCCGTGGCTTCCCAAAATCTTCCCGGAGCTTCTCGGCTCCCGCATTTTCCCCACCCGGCAGGAGGTCTTCTTTTTCGCAACGCCGGCGGGTGACCAGCAATTCTCCCCGCCCGCCTTGCCCATTTGGATTGACAACACCTGCGAGACCTACGGCTTGCCGGATCTCGAAGGACGGGGCCTGAAGGTGGCGCAGGACCAGCACGGCCCACGCTTCGACCCCGAAACCGGAGACCGCGTAGCCACCGCCGAGGGCTTACGCCAAGCCCAGGATTACGTGTCCAAGCGGTTTCCCGCCTTAAAAGGGGCGCGGGTTGTTGAATCCCAGGTCCGCCAGTATGAGAACTCTTCGAGCGGCGACTTCCTCATTGACCGTCACCCCGAGGACGATCGTATCTGGCTGGTGGGCGGGGGCTCTGGCCACGGATTCAAGCACGGACCGGCGATCGGAGAATACGTGGCCGCACGGATCGCGGGCCACGGCGCCATTGAGCCACGCTTTTCGCTGGACTCAAAGGCCACCGTGCAAAAGCGGACTGTGTTTTGACCTATGAGGGCTGCATCGGCATGAAATCCCGTTTCCATTGCGTCTCACCTTTGCGGCAGAGAATTTTTCGAAGCCGGACTCTTCTCATCCTTGCTTCGCTCGTCTGCCTGGCAGCCAACCATCGTTCCGCCTTCGGGCAGATTCCGCAAGATCCTCCCATCCCGGACGGGTTTGGGGTGAACATTCATTTCCTTCAACCGCAGCCCGGCGAGCTTCAAATGATCAAGGATGCGGGCTTCCGGTCGATCCGCATCGATCTCTCCTGGAGCGGGACGGAAAAGAAGCCGGGCGTATACGACTTTTCAGCTTACGATGGGCTGGTCCAGGCGCTCGGCCAGAGCCATCTGCAGACCATGCTGATCCTCTGCTACTCCAACGCTCTCTACGATCACGGCCTTTCACCTTACACGGATGCGGGGCGGGAGGCATTTACGCGGTGGGCGCTTGCCGCGGTTCACCATTTTCGGGGCCACAGCATCCTGTGGGAAATTTACAATGAGCCGAATTACGGCCGGTTCTGGCGGCCTCAGGTGAACGTCCAGGATTACATCCGCTTGGCTTTGGGCGTGGGAGAAGCCATGGCCGAAAATGACCCCGGCGAAATGATGGTAGGGCCGGCTTCAGCACTCATAGACTTGAAGTTCTTGGCCGCCTGTTTTCAAGCAGGACTGCTCAACTACTGGTCGGCCGTCACCGTCCATCCCTACCGGCAGAGATATCCGGAATCGGTCTGGGCGGAGTATTACGCCGTCCGCTGGCTGATCGCCAAATACGCCCCTGCCGGAAAGAAAATTCCTGTGATCCCCAGTGAATGGGGGTACTCAAGCCGGTGGAAATGGGACGGGATGGATCAGCAAATGCAGGCAAGGCTCTTAGCGCGCGAATTCCTGACCGATATGGCGGATGGCGTGCCACTTACCTTCTGGTACGACTGGCAGGATGACGGTGGCGACCCAACTGACCCGGAAGGGCATTTTGGCTTGGTCAAGCCGGTCAGCGGGCACGATGGGCAGGTTCGTCTCCAACCCAAGCCCGCCTATAATGCCGCCAAGTCCCTCTATAAAGCATTGAACGGGTTCACCTTTGACCACAGGCTGGTGGCGGGACAGAAGTCGGACTATATTCTGGTCTTCAAGAAGGGCAATCAAACCAGGTTGGCCGCTTGGACCATTGCGGCAAATCCCCATCCCCTTCGAATCGCCGGAGCCAGCGGAAGGTTCACGATAACCGGCCTAACCGGCAATCAAATGAAGCCGTTACGTGCCCATCACCATCGATTAATCCTGAATCTCACCAATGACCCTGTCTATCTGTCTCCCCGCAGACCACAGGATTTTACAGACACACCGGGAACCATTCCCAGCCATTGAGAAATTGACTCAATCATTTTTTGTGATGAAGTTGCTTCGATTTAGAGGAGAATCCAATTAATTATTTTATAATCAATGAGTTAAAATTTAGATGAGACAGCAAATGGCTCTGTTTTGGCACTCTTCCGCATGTGGCGCGAAGCTCGGTTCCGGCCCCATCGCTCCGCTCAGGTTATGGCACGATCTCAAGGTAGAATTTAGTTTGACATGCATCCCTGTCTAGAATAAAATCCCGACCTGGATGTGAGCCTTGGGAAGGCTCTCAATTAGCATCCAACCTCTCTCCAAATTTGGCGGCCAGTTCTCGGTGAGCCAGCCTTGAAGCAATAAGGCTGCGGTCAAAGACTATTTAATGGGAATCGGTCAAATTTAATTCAGTTTACTTGGCTGGTATTTCAGCAATATGCAACAAGCTGGCGGCACGGCTCGATGCAGAGCGGTCAAAGCGTATTGATTGAGAAAAATCTTGCCACTAAAGTGAAATAGCTTGCCAATTCAAGGACTGATGGTTTGCAAGACTTGGCTTAATGCGCTGATTTCAGGGCGCTTCCAACCGGAAAATGGTGGCAACCCAATTGCTCTTGTCTTGTTTGTTGGCGACCCAATTGAAAACACTGGTTTTTGCATCCTTCATTATGGACTGCCCTGATTTCGGGGTGAGATAGCAGGTTTATGCTTCTTAGCTTTTTTGGTCTTCGGGAGCAACCGTTTGGGGTTACCCCTGACACGCGCTACCTCTACCTTAGCCCGACGCACCGGGAGGCTCTGGCCTCATTGGTTTATGGGATTGAAGTGGGGCGTGGGTTCATGGGTCTGATTGCCAAGCCCGGCATGGGCAAGACCACGATCCTGTTCCAACTGTTGCAACGACTGGGCAATTCAGCCCGGACGGTTTTCATTTTTCAGACCCAGTGTGACGCAAAGGATTTTATTCGCAGTTTGCTCGCCGATCTGGGCATGGATAATGCCGAGGGTGACTTGGTGCAAATGCACGCCAAGCTCAATGAAGTGCTGATCCAGGAGATGCACGCGGGGCGGCGGTTTGTGCTGGTGGTGGACGAAGCACAGAACCTTGACAATTCGGTGCTGGAAGTGGTCCGCATGCTGTCCAACTTTGAAACGCCGCGCGCCAAACTCATGCAGATTGTCCTGGCCGGCCAGCCGCAACTTGCTGAAAAGCTGGCTCATCCCTCCATGTCGCAACTGCGACAACGGGTTTCAATTGTGGCGAGACTTCACCCTTTCAGTGCCGGTGAAACCTCCGCCTACATTGATTACCGGTTGTCGGTGGCGGGCCATGACGGTCCTCCGCTGTTCACTTCGGAGGCTCGATCCCTCTTGGCTTCGGCGAGCGAGGGTATCCCACGCAACATCAATAACCTCTGTTTCAACGCCATGTCACTCGCCTGCGCCATGGGCCAGAAGACAGTTTCCGCCGGCATCATCCAAGAGGTCCTTGCTGACCTGGATCTTTCGCCCTTGGCACCCGAGGCACCCCCGGTTGAAACCGGGGTGGCGCAGGCGGCTGCCCAAAGCGAATACCTGTATTCCGGGGTACGGCATGAAATCGCGGAGTCGGGTCCTTTGCCACGAACCGGAAGCGAGCCGGCAGCAATTGAAAATCGGCCACCGGACCACATGGATGGGGCCATGACACATCCCGTTTCCCATCCGGGGTCTGATTCCCAGGACGGGGCGTTCCGCGCCGGTTCGGAGATCAATTTGCGCTTTTCCAATCAAATTCAGCCCGACACCAATCTGGGCTCGCGGTTCCGGTTGCCGCGGCTGCCTTATATCCAAAGGGAAAGCAATGAGGACGCGGGAAACCGGGAAGCAGCACACGCAGCCCTCGTGGAGGAATAATGAGCAAGAATTTCGAGCTACTCAGCCAGGTTGAAAGGGAGATGGCAGCGCCAGGGGACCGCCCCCGCGTCTTCTCACGGCCAGCAGGAGCGCGGTCAAGCCAGGGCCAAACTGTGGACTCCATTTGTCGAGAGGAGATCATCAAGCTGGTCCAAGCGATTTTCCTGACGCCTGGCCCGTCGGCCCCCCGCGTCGTGGCCTTTTCTGGAGTTGAGCGCGGGGATGGGTGCAGTTGGGTAACCTCGCGCTCCGCTGAGCTCATGGCTTCAAGAGTTCAGGGCACAGTCTGCCTGGTGGATGCCAATCTCCGCTCACCGGTTCTCCACCAACGTTTCGGCGTGGACAATCAATCGGGCTTGGCGGAATCCGTCAACGAAACTGGACCTGTCACAAAATTCTTGCAACAAGTTCAAGACGAGAATCTTTGGCTGATGACGGCCGGGGCAGCCACTGACGACCCTCATCTCATCCTTAAGTCGGCGCGTTTGCAGACGCGACTGGCTGAGCTGCGGGCTGAGTTTGACTTTGTTCTGATTGACCTGCCCCCGGTTAACCTTTTTGCGGATGCGGTCACTCTGGGACAATTGACCGATGGAGTGATCCTGGTTCTGGGCGCGAATTCAACACGCCGTGAGGCGGCCCGCAAGGCCAAGGAAACCATCGAGGCCTCCGGGTTGAAGCTGCTCGGCGCCGTCCTGAACAACCGTACCTTTCCGATTCCCGAAGCCATTTATTCGCGGCTCTAGGCTGGGCACGGGAAAAACACAAGGTAGAGGCGCCCCTTGTGGTCGCCTCTCGGGCGGGCACAAGGCCCGCCCCTATATGGAACAGGCGATTCCGCTCTTAAGGGAAACGGGCATCACGAGTCAGCGCAGGGATCATTAGCGAATCGGGTTGTTCTGGCCATCAAGGTTTTCAGAGGTTGATTCAAACGGTTCCGGATCGGGCTTGGGCCTGAGATCACTGCCCGGTTCCGTGCCCGGATCATTTGCCATGCCCTGCTTCTTGACGGACATCAGCGATTGCCCTTGGAATCTTGCCGGACGCGCGGTCCGGCTCACTCCGGGGGAAGTTCACGTCTGGCTCTCCAACATCGACGGCGCCCATTCCCACTTGAGTCTGATGGAGCGAACGCTATCGAGTGATGAGCTGGACCGCGCCGCGCGTTTTCGCCGCGAAGAGACAAGGCTTGAATTCACTCTTGGCCGGGGGCTGCTGCGTCTCCTGCTGGGCGCGTACTTGGACGCAGACCCCCGCGAACTTCAGTTTGCCGCCGGACCTCACGGTAAGCCCGGGCTGGTTCACACTCTCCGCAGCGTTTCGCTTCAGTTCAACGTTTCTCACTCGGCAGGGACGGTTCTCCACGCATTCTCGCCGGGCCCGCATTTGGGGGTGGATATCGAAAGGGTCCGAAAGGATTTTTCGGGCCTGGCAGTGGCTCGCCGGTTCTTCAGCCGCAGCGAAGCCGCTTTTCTCGCCTCTCAGCCCGAAACGTTGCGATCTTCCGCCTTTTTTGCGGCTTGGACGCGCAAGGAAGCCCTGCTGAAAGCGCGCGGCGAAGGGCTGTCCGGAGGCTTGCAAAGGACGGAAATTCCCATTTCGCCGGAAGGGCCGGAAACGCTTTTGGAGCTTTCCGAAAGCTCTGGGGAAAACGCGCGTTGGTCTTTGTTTGACCTCGAGGTTGGACCGGAATTTGCGGCGGCGCTGGTTGCCGAAGGGACGAATTTACAAGTCACGCTGAGAAAGTGGAGGGGCGAAGAGCTGCTGGAGCCAGCAAGCGTGAGCTATAGATTCCAAACTGCGGGCCCGGTTGAGCCAGGAAGTCCAGAGCGGGTGTGAAGATCCTGCTGGTCCACAATGCTTATCAGCGTCCGGGCGGGGAGGACGTCGTTTTCGAGCAAGAGCGCCGTTTGCTGGAACGGTACGGACATCAGGTTCACCTCTATCATCGCGCCAACGATGAGGTGGGGCGCGAGAGCGGGCGGATTGGAATCGCAGCGGAGACCATCTGGTCACGGCGAACGGACCGGGAGATTACCAAGCTCTTGAACGAGGTGAAACCGGACGTTGTTCATGTCCACAACACGTTTATGGTGATTTCGCCTTCCGTTTATTGGGCCTGTGGCGCGGCAGGGGTGCCGGTGGTGCAGACGCTGCACAATTACCGGCTGCTGTGCCCGGCAGCCACGTTTTTCCGTGCGGGGAAGGTTTGCGAGGAATGCATCCCCCACGGCCCGTGGCGCGGCGTTCGTTATGCCTGTTACCGTGACTCACGATTGGCCACCGCAACCGTGGCCATGATGCTTTCCGTCCACCGGGAGATTGGAACGTGGAAGAAGAAGGTCACCTCGTACATCGCCCTGACGCGGTTCGCAAGAGACAAATTTGTGGAAGCGGGCCTGCCGACGGAAAGGATTTTCGTCAAGCCCAACTTTGTGGATCCGGACCCTGGAGTTCGTGAGTCCGACGGTGAGTATGGCCTGTTTATGGGGCGGCTGATGCCCGAAAAACGGCCAGACCGGGTTATTCAGGCGCTGGCGAGCGTCCCTTCCCGGTTCCCATTCCTCATCGCCGGAACCGGTCCGGAGCGGGAGAGGCTCGAAGCTGAGGTTGCAAAGCTCGGCCTCTCCCACGTCAGGTTTGTGGGGCAAGTGGCCCGGGAGCAAGCCTTCTCCCTGATGAAGAAGGCCCGGTTCCTGGTCTTCTCCAGCGAGTGGTATGAGACTTTTGGCCTGACGATGGTGGAAGCGTTTGCCTGTGGGACGCCGGTGATTGCAACGCGCATGGGAGCCATGCAGGAAATCGTGGATGATGGCAGGACCGGACTGCACTTTACGCCCGGAGATGCGGAAGATTTAGCGCGAAAGATGGAATGGGCATGGACCCATCCAGAGTCAATGCGAGCAATGGGAATCGAAGCGCGGCGGGAATTTGAGTTGCGGTATACGGCGGAAAAGAATTACGGGCAATTGATCGAAATTTACCAGAAAGCGGTGCATACCCGTGGGTGACCAACTGGCGGTTGTAAAAAGTGTGATGAACGGTGTCTTCTACGTGCTCGACGTGCGGGTGGACGCAGTGCAAATTCCAGACGTTCTGCCCCAAATGGAACGGTGGATTGAAGATGGCAGCGAAGGTCATTATATTGCCGTTACGGGCATGCATGGCATCATGGAGTCGCGGCGCGATGCCTACTTCAAGGAAGTGCTGGCCGCTGCGGACCTGGTGGTTCCGGACGGCATGCCGCTGGTGTGGTTGGGGCGAGCCAACAATTTCCCGCTCCAGCACCGGGTCAGCGGCCCGGAGCTGATGGAGGCATTCCTGCAAAAAACCGGAGACCATTACCGTCATTTCCTTTACGGCGGTGCGGAGGGCGTGGCGGACGACCTTGCCCGCAACATGAAAACGCGCTTCGGGAGCGATGTGGTGGGCACCTACACGCCGCCCTTCCGGCCGCTCGTCCGCGAGGAAGATGACGAGGTGGTTGAGACCATTCGCGCCTTAAAGCCGGATGTGGTGTGGGTGGGATTGAGCACTCCCAAGCAGGAACGCTGGATTTTTGAGCATCGCCACAGGCTGGGGGTTCCATTAATGCTCGGCGTGGGAGCCGCGTTTGACTTCCATACGGGCCGGGTGAAACGCGCCCCCCAATGGATGCGGACTCGGGGCCTGGAGTGGAGCTACCGGCTGATGAAGAATCCGCGGCGGCTTTGGCACCGGTACCTCGTATACGGATCACAGTTCGCTTTCCACGCATCCGTGGAAGTCCTCAAGAACAAGCTGAGGGCAGCGAGTCGTGTCAATGCCTCCGAATTGGACTCATGACTTGTGGTGAGACTGGCGGCCTTCCGGCAAGTTCCCCTGGCCTGGATTCTTCCCCATGCAGCCCTGGCACGGGTTGTTACCTCCTGCCCTTCGTAATTATGGCGACGTATTCTTACAACGAGCTTCAATAACCCCTCACCCCCAGCCCCTCTCCCCAAAGGGTAGAGGGTGGCCGCTCAGCGCCGTTCCCGCGTTCAACCAGCGCCCCTTCCCCGCGGGCCCTCTCCCTAAAGGGGAGAGAGTGGCGCTGAGCGCCGGGTGAGGGGGACTCAAAATACGTCAGAGAAGTCACGAAATGCTATACTCACAACATCACGGCGGGAAACGCGGGCGTTCGGTTGTTTAAGAATTGAATCGTTCTTATCAAAAGAATTGACTTCCGGGGAGGACTTCGAGGATTATCAAAATATATGAATCCGGAAATAAACCGTTCCTATAGCCTTTCCAAGTTGGACCTGCCTTGCCGTCTGGCAGTAAGAAAAGACACCGGCTTGACGGATATTTCAAAGTTCGTTATAGAGGGGCTCCAAGTCGGCCAGCAGGTGATCGCCCTGGCGGGCGCGGCTTGCCTGCGCGAGCTGGCCCGTGATTTGAGCGAGGAAGGACTGCGCCCGGAAGCTTTACTCCGCAACGGCCGGCTGGTTTTTCTGACGGCCCCCAATTGCCTTTCCACGCTGGTCAAACCGGATGATCCACTGCAACGCAGCCCTCTGCGCACCAAGGTGCCTCTGCTCCGCTGGGTTTGCGACTGGTCCTGGGCTTATTCCCACGCCATGGACTTGGCGACGGTTCTGAATTATCAGGTTAAAGTTCACGATTTTATCCGCCATCTCGGAGCCTTCTCACTGTGCACGGTCCACAGCCAAGAGCTTGCCCGAAATTCGCTTCTTGCCGTGCTTGCCGATCATCGACGGGCGATCCGGTACCCTGAGAAGGGTGCTTCTGCAAAGATTCCGGTGTTCGCTCAAGGCTTGACCCGGTACTAACGTCATTCTTCAGGCGAGTGGCTAACCGGCAAGTGAGGATGTACATTCGGGCCTGCGCCGCTAAATAGTCGCGGTCGCATCGAGTATCCCCGTGGATTCCTTTCTGCTTTCGAGTTCATCCCCCATCGCAGTCTTCCCTTTTGTGCCCGCTGCGCTTGCCAGTTCAAGGTTCGACGGGCTTACCCCCAATTCCGTTTCGATAAGGGGAAAACCCGTAGGGGCGACCTTGGCGGCCGCCTACGGGCGGCTACCAGACCCATTAGCGCTAACTTAACCTGTTTGGGCTTGAAACCGCTGTTCAACCTCGGATGGTGGAGGTCCGCAGGTTACTGGACGGTATATTCCGAGTGGCCGACCATACACCCGGAGGCCAGGTAAACGCTATGGCGTCAGGCGCGGGTAATCAGTGCAGACTCGTTGCGTGTTCGCCGTTCATTGATCGGGTCGGGGCTCGATGATAGGCTGGGAGATCCCATGACCCGCACACAGGCCGCCGTTGCCCTCGATCTTTGTCAAGCGCTGGTGGAGAGTTACGCAGTAAACGACCGAATGAACCAAGTTGTGCTCGATCATCTCGATCCCGGTGTGTGGCGCGCCAAACTGCCCGGGACAAGGGGACGTACAATCGCCGCAATCTTCTCGCACGTGCATAACATCCGCCGCAAATGGCTGAGGCTCTCGGCGCCGCATCTAAAGCTCCCTGCCCCGCTCGACCGCGGTCGCTGCTCGCAGAAGCAGGCTAGGGTAGCGCTGGCCGAAAGTGCTGCGCGCTGTTGTGAAATGCTCGCCGACGCTCTGGCCCGGCCCGAGGGCCGCGTCGAAACCTTTCGCCGGGACGGATGGGCGAGACCGTGGCCCGCCGGCGCAGCCATGGTGGCATACATGATTTCGCACGACGCCCATCATCGCGGTCAGGTGTGTATGCTGGCGCATCAGCTCGGATTCCCCCTGCCGGCCAAGGGCGCCTACGGGATATGGGTTTGGGAAAAACTGTGGAAGGAGTGCGGATTCACGCACCCGCGATAGTGCGTGGAAACCAGGCTCCAGTGGGATAGGGGGCTCAGTGAACAGGCCTTGGAGCTAACGCATACAAAGGAGAAGGAATGAGACCCTTGCTGGAAGGAAAGCGCGCCCTGGTCACCGGGGCGGCGCGGGGCATTGGCCGGGCCACAGCGGAAATGCTGGCCGCGCACGGCGCATCTGTGATTTTGAATGACCTGGATGGCGCCGCGCTGGAAGCGGTGGTTTCCGCCATCCGGTCATCCGGCTGCGAAGCTCACGCCGCCGCTGGGGACATCACTCAACCGGATTTTCCTTCTCAGTTGGCCGCACGCGCTCAAGAGCGGCTGGGCGGCTTGGATATTCTGGTGAACAATGCCGGCTTCACTTGGGATGGGACCGTCCACAAGATGACCGACGAGCAGTGGCAGTTGATCCTGGAGGTTCACCTGACCGCTCCATTCCGCTTGATCCGCGCGGCCGCACCGTTGCTCCGGGAAGCTGCAAAACAGGAATTAGCGGCCTCCGGAAAAGCTCGCGCCCGGAAGATTATCAACGTCAGCTCAACCTCCGGCACCCGTGGCAACTTTGGACAGGCCAACTACGCTGCGGCCAAAGCAGGTGTGGTGGGATTGACCAAAACACTCGCCCGGGAATGGGGTCCGTTCAACATTCAAGTGAACGCCGTGGCCTTTGGTGTGATTGATACACGCCTGACGGGTCCCAAGGACAAAGGCGAGAAGATCCGGCGCGGCGATACGGAGATCGAGTTGGGTATCCCCGCTGCCATCCGGCAGACCGCCATCAGTCAGATTCCGATGGGAAGGGCCGGCACTCCAGAGGAAGCGGCTGGCGCCATCCTCTTCCTGGCCTCACCCCTTTCGGATTACGTGTCAGGCCAAGTTCTGGAAGTGACGGGGGGAATGTAAAGACAAGATGGTGTTTGGCGAGTGAACCCCTCACCCGGCGCTGCGCGCCACCCTCTCCCGCCAGGAGAGGATTGTGGGCCGAAACCAAGCTTATTTCTTCGCCGGGCTTGGCGAGTTCTCCCGCATGAAGCGAAGAAGCTCAGGCAGTGTAGGCATCGCCTCAGAACATCCCACTTGCTGGACGACACACGCGGCACAAGCATTACCGTAGAGCAAAGACTCTTCCAGCGGCTTGCCTTCGGCCTGGGCAAAAACGAAACCTGCGGCGAAACCGTCGCCTGCGCCGATCGTACTGGTCACCGTGACGGGAAAGGCCGGGACGTGAACTTGCCGGTCCCGGGCGACCGCTATCGCGCCATCAGCCCCTTGTTTCCAGATTACTAGCTTCACGCCGTTGGCAATCGCCTCGGCGGCGATTTCGGCCTCAGAAGGGCGGGATGATCCGGGAGCAGCGAGCAAGCGAATCTCTTCGGCGTTGGCAATCAGCACGTCAATCCAGGGCCGTGCCGCTCGCGCCGCAGCACCGGCATCAGCGGGGGAATTCCAGGATGAGGCGCGATAATCCACGTCGAAAACGGTCGTGGCGCCTGACTCCTTCGACAAGCGCAAAGCTCGCAGTGTGGTTTCGCGGCTGGGATGGGCGCAGAGGCTGGTGCCGTTCGTAACGAAGAAGAAGCATTCACCGAGAGCCTGACCGATGGCATCATTCCATGAAAGGCAGGCGTCCACAGGATTGGCGCGGTAGAAGACCTGCTCAAAGCTGTGGGGAGGGGAAACCTCGGTAAGGCAAAGCGATGTGTTGTGGCCTTGGATAAATTGGACGAGGCTGGTATCAACCTGTTCGTCCGCAAGCACAGAAAGTAGAAACTTCCCGATGGCGTCCCCGGAAGTTGCCGCAACCATCCGAACCTTGCAGCCCAGGCGCGCCAAGCCGACGGCGATGTTGGCGGAAGATCCTCCCAAGCCGCAGCGAAAGCGCCGGACACGGTGCAAAGGCACGTGCCGCTCCTCGGAATAGAGGTCGTAGCCGATCCTCCCCAGCACCACGATGCGATGCATCCATCCTCCCGGCACAGCGAGATGATTGGCAAGGGTAACCGGCCAACCCTGCCATGTCAACGGTATCCCAGAACGTTCCGGCAGAGGTGGGACGGAACCCTGGAGAAAAGGGAGTAAACGGGAATGACGTGCGGCTCATCCGGATGATTCTCGCGGGTGGCGCCGACATCGATTCCTATGTCGGTGCCCCTGAACAATCTCCGCCAAACGGTGGCGATGCCGGGACAGCAGTTTTATCGCCGCCTCAATCATCTGCACCTCCTTGCCGCCAGAGCCGATGACCGTGAGCCCCGGCGTAGCACTTCACCGGGGCGCAGACCTGGAAGGCAATGTCTGCGCCACCCGCGGCAGACCGCTCCGCGCCCTGGTTAATTCATTTATTCCACCCTGAACGCGCCCTCAAGTCCGGGCGTCCATCTGCCGATGATGATAACGGACGAAGGAAATTAAGATTCGGTGCCAGGTCGTCCGCAGCGCACGATTGCGGAAAACTGGCCAAAAAGGAATGGACATCATGAAAAAGAAAATCAGGAAGGCGGCCTATTTGGCCGTATTTCTTGTTGTTTGCATGTGGGGAGGCTCGGCCGCCCAGGCGAACAACTATACGTTCAGCATCGGCAACTTCAGCCAGTCGAACATCGGCAATGTCAACGGCGCAACCGGCTATGATGCCTTGACGCTCACCGGAGACAATGGCAGCGTTACCCTGACCCCCGGCACTCCTGTCACGCTGCCCATCAGCAATGTATTTTTCAACGTCGGTTACACGGGCTCGAATTCCGGCGGCCCGGCCAACGAAGTGGCCACGTTCGCGGCCACCATCGATGGCGTGATGGAAACCTTCAACATTCCCTTCACCGTGGACATCGGTATGTATGCGGATACGCTAACGATTGCCAGCAACAGCTTGGATTTCAACCTCGGACCATCCGGCAAGGTTTCCCTTACTTCGGTTCAATTTGGCCCGCTCGCCGCTGGCGGCCCAACCACCGGCACGCTCGAGGGAACGTTTTCCATGAGCCCGGTTTCGGAGCCTGCCTCGCTTGCACTCTTCGGATGCGGCTTGTTAGGACTGGCCGGTATAGTGATGCTCCGTAACCGCGGCGTGGCTGCGCTGGCCGTGGCGAACTTATGCCCGGCGGAAGGTTTACAGAAATAATAATGTTGCTGGGGGCGGCCATCTTGCCCGGGCCTGCTCCTGAAGATGAACTTCAAACTGGCCACTCACCAAAACTTCACGGCGCCAGCCGCATTAGAACCGGCTGGCGCCGATATCCTCCTGGATTGCTCCCTTCCGAATTCCTGTTTCAGCAAGCAAGCGCAGACCTGAAAGGCAATGTCTGCGCCACCCGCGGCCCCCTGTACCGCGCCCGTTTCAGTTCGCGGACGGTTATCTCATAGAGTTTTAGCAAGACCTCATGGAGCAACGACTCGACCCCACTCGAATCGCCCTGCAGGTAATGGTGCAGTTTGCTGTAGCGGCGGCCAGAGACCGCCGCCACAGCAGCGAAAATGCACCACTACCGCCCTGCATGAACAATTGCAGCCGTTCTGTTAGTGAGATATTATTAGACATTGACCAAACCTCGGCCTTACTGTCGCAGAAGCGCCCAGGGCTGTCAGTCGAGTCGTGGGGCATCCCTGAAAGGCAATGTGCTTGCGCCTCCAAATCTCCTATTTCTGCAATCAACGATCAGGCTCCAACTCGGTCACCAACGAAAACGGTGCATTGAGATCGAGAAAACTCTGGCGATGACGCCGTTAAGCTACTCGCCCCGCGCTTCTTGTCACTATCCAGCAGAGAGGAAAAAATACAATTGCGAGCGGCGAAGCGGCCCACCGGACGGCCGATTTCCGATTGCGGATGTACCGTCGCTCACAAGGAAATATCAATACCCCAGAGGGTGCGGATGCATCCAATCACTTTGCTTCCTTCAGGATGATGAGGAGCTTCACCGTCACTCTTTTTTCTGCATCGAAAAAGGCTAAACCCGATGGCAAGGATGGGAACGAACATTGAGGAGCCAGCCGCCGGCTGTCTCGGAATACCGGTGAAGACGGCCGGATTCACCGGCTGGCGGCGCATTTTCCGGTCCTTGCACTATCGTGACTTCGGCCTGTTCTGGACCGGAAACTTTCTCTCGAACATCGGCACCTGGATGCAGAACCTGGCAGTGGGTTGGCTTCTGCTGGTGCTCACCAACTCCCGCTTTCTTCTGGGGCTGAATGGATTTCTTTCACTGGCGCCGGCCATGATTTTCTCCCTGCCGGGCGGCGTGATTGCTGACCGTCTGAACCGCCGCAAGCTCATGCTGTGGTCCCAGTCCGCCATGATGGTGCTGGCTTTCATCCTGGCGGTCCTCACCTCCTTCCGGATGGTGACCGTTTCGGAGATTCTGGCCATCGGCTTCTTCACGGGCGTTGCCACGGCGCTGAACAATCCGGCTTATCAGGCGCTGGTGCCGGACTTGGTGCCGCAGGAGGAGTGGCTGAACGCCATCGCCCTCAATTCCGCACAATTCAACATGTCACGCGCGGTGGGACCGACCATCGCCGGAGTGGTGATGGGGACGCTTGGCATGGCCGCCTGCTTTTATATGAATGGCGTGAGCTTTCTGGCCCTGATCGTCGCCCTCCTCATCATCGTGGTTCCGACACGCGCTTCCGATATTGCCAGTTCCTCCGTCTGGCGGGGAATGGCGGAAGGTTTGCAATACGTCCGCAGTCAACGCCTGGTTCTGGTGCTCCTTTCTTTGCCAGTGGTCCTGAGCCTTTTTGGGTTTCCCATCTTGATCCTGATGCCCGCCTTCGCGCGCGATCAGTTGAAGCTGGGGGCCACAGGCCTCGGCTATTTGATGGCAGGCGGGGGCCTGGGTGCGGTGATTGCCGCCTTGGCTTTAGCCACTCAGTCCACCCTCAAAAGCAGCCATACCTATGCGGTGGCCAGCGCCATCGTCTTTTCGGTAGCGATGGTGATTTTTTCCCGCACCCATACTTTCCTCGCCGCCTTTTTGTGGTTGCTGGTGGTCTTCGCCGGATTCGTGGTGGCTTATGCCCTTACCAACACCATGCTTCAAGTAATAAGCCCTCCCGAGTTTCGCGGCCGAGTCATGGGCTTTTATAATGCCGCCACCATGGGGCTTGGCCCCATTGGCAGCCTGCAAGCCGGAGCCATTGCCCAGGCTTACGGCACCCGCTTCGAGCTCACCTTGAGTGGCATTATCTGCATGGTCTATTTCACATTGCTCCTGATCTTCCTGCCACGGCTGACCCGCAATGCGGTATGAATAGCGCCGATCTGCCATATTCTTTTCCGGTATTGCCCCGAGAGGCAATGACTCAGTTTGATTGCTGGTGCGGCGCTCTATGAGCGCCGGAAACTGTTGAGAAATAAAGTTCGGCGGTCACAGACCGCCGCTACAGCAGCGAAACTGACCCACTACCCCCCGCGAATATTGCTTGAGAGTATATTGCGTTAATGGTAAAATCGCCTTGGTTATGGTGCTTTCGTGGAAGGCTGAGGATTTCCTTCCCAAAGTCTTTTCTTATCCCCAATACCGTTCAGATAAGGGGATATCTCGTAGGGGCGGGCACAAGGCCCGCCCCACCAGCGCGTGGGAATCAGACTCCAGCGGAGGTGATCCACATGGAGACCGCAACAAGGCTGGCAAGCTGGTGCGACTACCGGCTGGTCATTTTGTCCGTCGTGATTGCCGTGTTCGCGTCCAGCGCCGCGCTGGATTTGGCGGGACGTGTGGCTGCGGCTCGTGGCCGGGCGCGTTATGCCTGGCTTTCCGGTGGCGCGGTGGCCATGGGCGCCGGCATCTGGTCCATGCACTACATCGGCATGCTGGCATTCCACCTGCCCATTCCTGTCCTTTATGACCTGCCAACCGTAGCAGTATCGCTCCTCGCTGCAATTTTTACCTCCGCAATCGCCTTGTACGCAGTAAGCCGGCCAACGCTCACCAAACTCCAGGCCGCAACGGGAAGCCTGATGATGGGCGGGGGAATTTGCGCCATGCACTACACCGGCATGGCGGCCATGCGGCTCAAGGCCACCTGCCACTATGATCCAATCATTGTCGGCTACTCGGTCTTGATTGCAATCGTGGTCTCGCTGGTTGCGCTTTGGTTGACATTCCACTTCCGGGACGATGTGAAGGAAGTTAGCGCGTTGAAGTTTGCCACCGCGGGTGTGATGGGTGTCGCCATTGCGGTGATGCATTACACCGGGATGGCGGCGGCCAGCTTCACTCCTGCGCCGCTGGTGGAAGACACTTCCAACTCCATCGGTATTTCCTTGCTGGGGAGCCTTGGCATCGTCATCGTCACCCTGCTGGTTCTGGGTCTCGCCATCCTGACCTCCACCGTGGACCGTCACTTCTCCGCTCAGGCCCTGAAACTGGAATCGAGCGAGAAACGCTACCGTCAACTGTTTGAGCGTTGCCTCGCCGGAATCTTCCGGACAACTTTGGGTGGCCGCTTCCTGGACGTGAACAAAGCCTTTTGCCACATGTTTGGTTACAAGTCGCCGTCAGAACTTATCGGCCGCGCGACCGAAAGCTTTTATGGGAGCAAGACCACTCGTGACGCCCTGATCGCGCGCATGAAGCAGGAAGGCTCAATCGCTAACGTGGACCTTTGCCTTCGGCAAAAGGATGGTAGCGCCTTGTGGGTACTCCTCAATGCATCCTTGGTTGAAACTCCGGAAGGAACGGTGATCGACGGGACGATGATCGACATCACCGAGCGTAAGCAGACGCAAGAGGAATTGAACAACATTTTCACTCTGTCCCAGGACATGATCGGGATCCTGGGCACAGATGGCTACTACAAACGCCTCAACCCCGCCTGGACTCGATCGCTGGGATTTACGCTGGAAGAGTTGCTGGCGACGCCCCTGGTTTTGAATTTGGTACATCCTGAGGACCGCGAGGTCACTATGGCTGAAATACAAAAAGTCATGGGAGGCCACGCCGCAGTTGGCTTCGAGCACCGAGTCCGCACGAAGGCGGGGGCGTACCTATGGACCTCGTGGAGTGCCGTGCGGTTGCCGGATCAGGAGGCGTTTGTGGTGGTGGGGCAGGACATCACCAAGCGCAAGCAGGCGGAAGTTAAGCTGCGCGAAGCCAAGAGCGAATTTCTGGCCAACATGAGCCATGAAATTCGCACACCCATGAATGGCATCATCGGCATGACGGAGCTGACTCTGGACACCGAACTCAGTAGTGAGCAACGCAGCTATCTGAACATGGTGAAGCTTTCCGCAGATTCCCTGTTGACCATCATTAATGACATTTTGGATTTTTCAAAGATTGAGGCCCATAAGTTGGATCTGGACATCATCCGTTTCAGTCTGCGGGACAGCATGGAGGAAAGCCTGAAGATTCTTGGGGTGCGCGCCCACGAAAGAGGACTTGAGCTGGCTTGCGACGTTCATCCGGATGTTCCCGAATTCATCCTGGGCGATCCAGGGCGCCTGCGGCAAATCCTGGTCAATCTCCTGGGCAACGCCATTAAATTCACCCAACAGGGTGAAGTGGTGTTGCAGGTAGGAAATGATGGGCGGTCTGGGGATAACGTCCTGTTGCATTTCGTGGTCAATGACACGGGCATCGGGATTCCCGCCGATAAACAGAAACAGATTTTTGAAGCATTTTCCCAGGCGGACACTTCGACCACGCGGAAATTTGGCGGGACCGGCCTCGGCCTGACCATCTCCTCCCGGCTGGTGGAGATGATGGGAGGACGGATTTGGGTGGAAAGCGAACCGGGACGGGGAAGCCGCTTCCATTTTACGGCTCGCTGGGGAGTGACGGAACAAGGCGCAACGGTTAGCCCGAAAGCCGGGGACGAAATCCTTTTGGGATTGCCGGTCCTGGTGGTGGATGACAACAAGACCAGCCGCCGGATTCTGGAAAACATGTTGGTCCATTGGGGGATGAAGCCGGTCGTTGCGGAAAGCGTCCGCACCGCCATGGCCGCTCTGCAGGGAGCGAACAGCCGTGGAGCAATCTTCCCGCTGATTCTGACCGACGCCCACATGCCGGAAACGGACGGATTCGGGTTGGCGGAACAGATCAAAACTAAGCCGGAATTGGCTTCATCAGCCATCATGATGCTCACCGCCGGTGGCCAGCGTGGGGACGCCTCCCGCTGCCGGGAACTTGGTGTGGCAGCTTACCTGACGAAGCCGGTTGGACGCGCTGAATTGCGCGAAGCCATCCTGCGAGTCCTGGGAACACGGTCACAGAGGTTGGAAGGTGCGGGCCTGGTGACGCGGCATTCCTTGCGGGAAAGCCGCCGGGCTGCCGCCACACATCGAATTCTGCTGGTGGAGGACAATGCGGTGAACCAGCATTTGGCCCGGCGCATCCTGGAAAAGCGCGGACATCAGGTCACCGTCGTGGAGAACGGGCGAGCCGCCGTTGCCGCCATCGAAAAGGGAGGATTTGACATCGTGCTGATGGACGTGCAGATGCCGGAAATGGACGGGTTTGAGGCCACCGCGGCGATCCGGGAAACAGAAAAGGCGAATGGCACCCATCTACCCATTGTGGCTATGACGGCACTGGCCATGTCAGGTGACAGCGAGCGCTGCCTGCAGGCGGGCATGGATGCCTACGTCTCCAAGCCCATCAAAGCCGATGATGTTTTCAAGATCATTGAGAGTTTGGTCCCGCCGGAAGACTCCCCCGATTAAATTGCGCCTTGAACCCGGTAGTCATCGTGCAGCATTTCGTAAGTTCGCTCACGTATTCTCGCACCCCCTCACCCCCAGCCCCTCTCCCCGCAAGCGGGGAGAGGGGCTGGGGGTGAGGGGTCGTTCAAGACCGTTGCAAGAATACGTCACCGTAATTACGAATGGTGGTACTTAGCCTGGGTTCTTCTCGAAGTTTTCGGTCAGGATAGTGTTAAAACCGTGCTCTGACAGTCCCTCAAGGAAAGTTCATGAATAATCCAGTTTACCCAAGCCCACGGCCGGCAACGCTGTCACAGCCTGACACGGCGGCATTGACTATTTTCCTTTAGCACGGTGCGCCCACTTCGCCCACGTTGCCGGGTCAGCGAGCATCTTGATATAAAGCCCACCCACCACAGAGCGCGCCTGGAATCCGACTTTCTTTCCGGAATCTGTCCAGTACCAATCGGTGAGAGGAACACGGCTGGGCGATTGGTTGGCCCAGTCGTAAATGGGGTCAATCAGGCGGTCGAACCGGCTCGAAGTGGGCGCAAGGGTGGCCGACCAGAATTCCCAATCTAGTTTGGTATAAGCCTTGCGGTTGTCCAGCGGGAAGCCGAAGCGATTTTCTTTCGTCAGGTAATATGCGGTCTCAGTGTTGGCCACTTGAGCGGGAAAAAGATGAAGGTCCAGGATGTTGTCCCAAACCAGATTATATTTCTGGCTCCAGGTTCCGGGCTTGTCAAAAGCCAGCCGGTAATGATCGCCGTCGTTGGCCATCGCGGTCCACTTTTGGGCAAAGTGAATCGCGGTCTGGCGGTAATCTTCCGCTTCGTCTTTTTGGCCTCGCATGTCGCAGAGCGCAGCGAACGCTCCCAACGCTTCGATAGCCTTCAGCGAAAGATTGGCATTGTGAGCCAGGTGCCCGGCGAAGTCATCCGTACAGAGCTGGTTCGCCGGGTCCAGTCCCTCCTGCTTCAGATAAGCAGCCCATTTCTCCAGCAGCGGCCAATAGGCGGTTGCAAAGTTGGCGTTGCCTTCTATCTTGACGATGGCCGCAACCATCAGCAGCATGTTGCCGGACTCCTCCACCGGCATTTGATCCTTTTCCGAAGTTTCGCGCCCACCGTAAACTTGCCCGTTGGCAAGCGGATAAGTGCCCAGATCGTGCGGCGCAAAGGGAAAATGCCAACGGCCGGATTCGGCATACTTCAGCAATGGAACCAGCGAGGCTTTGAGCAGATCAGGATTCAACAGAAGCAGAATCGGCGAGCTGGGATAGATGACGTCCACAGTTCCGACGCAACCATTGCTGAAATTCTCCTTGGGCAAGAAAAAGGGCTCGCCATCCGGCCCCACCACCAAGACCTGGGCGGCAAGGCTCTGGCGGTAAGCCAGGGCAGCGAGCTGCGCGTACTTTGGGCCGCCGGCCCGGGTGAGTCCGGCTTCCAAATCCCGGTCAAAAGCCTTGCACTCGGTTTCCAGCCGGCCGTAGTCGCGCTCCGCATGGCGCAGCAAACCGGTTGCGGACTCGCCCCGGCGGCGCCAGTAGGGGTGAAGGCGCTGGTGGAAATATTCGATCGAATAGATTTCATCGTAGGCAAGCATCAAATGCCGCCTTACGGGGTGCGCGCCGACTCTTCGCAGGTCAAAACTAAATGCCATGACTGGAGTGTTGGTTCGGGCGGCACGGGGCATCTGCAAGTCATCACGCGCTGGCAAGGTCCCCTGCTGGGCGAACTGCTGGCGGGCGGCATCGGCTCCGCTCATAACGCTGTGAATGGTGGAATCGCGCGGCGTGGCGGCGTAGAGATATCCCCAGTCAATCCGCACGTTGTCGCCGGACCGGCCGAGGATCGGCTGATCCTTAGTCCCCATACGCAGCACGTTGAGCCCTGGCACTTGCTGACGCGAGCCAAACACCCGCTCATTCGTGGTGTTCACCACCAGTTCCGCGCTACATGCAAAGAAAATGGAAACGGCATGGTTCTTGCGATCCGTGGAATGGACTTCCCAGGTCAGATAAGTGACTGGCCGGGAAAACACGTCGAGGTTTTCCGGAAGGAGAGGCGTCATAAAAGTCAAACGCACGCTCACGCCGGCCGCTTTGAAATCGTAAATCGTGCGCGTCGGCAACACCCGCAGACCCGCCTGGGGCATGGCCGGAACGGCTTGCGGCCTGCGTCCCATCAAGCGGTAGGGCTTGCCATCAACGCGCACCGCGCTTTCCAGCGATTGCTCCGCTCCCGTCCAGTGGCGCGTGGAATCGCCCGTCAAGCGGTTGGCGAAGGACCAGACGCTGAAATACGGATCGGAAGTGACCAGCGGAACCGCCGGCGGGCGAAAGGACTGGGCATGGGACAGTCCCGCCAGGAAACCGATGAGGAAAATACACCCAAGTACGATTCTCGAAGCCTTCATTTGCTTCAACTCTCCACTTCCATCCCGGATATCCGGAATGACATTGGGCTCGACCCGGCAAACTCTCCGCCGAAGGACGTGCTTGGAACATTCGGTAGTGGTCCATTTTCGCTGCTATAGCGGCGGTCTCTGACCGCCGAATTTTATTTTTCAACAGCTTCCGGCGGTCAGAGACCGCCGCTACAGCAAACTGACCCACTGCCGAACATTCTACACAGTTCCTGCCGTAAGGCCACCCTGTGTTACGATTTTCAAATAAAATAGAGTTGGGGTAGCGAGGTGTTGAATCATGAGTTCCGTCCAATTAGAATCGAAAGCTCGTCGCTTGCTGGAACTTCACGAAGGCCCCCGCATTTTGCTTCTGGCCAACGCCTGGGATGCGGCGAGTGCCCGCATTATTGAACAACTCGGCTTCCCCGCCGTGGCCACGACGAGCGCAGGAATTGCCAACACTTTGGGTTATCCGGACGGCCAGCGCATTCCGCGCGAAGGGATGCTGGAGGCGGTCCGGCGCATCACCAAAGCCGTATCCGTTCCCGTGACTGCGGACGTAGAAGCCGGTTATGGTGGTTCACCTGAGGAGGCTGCGCGTACCGCGCAGCTTGTGCTGGAAAGCGGTGCGGTGGGGATAAATCTTGAGGATTCAAGTCACGGAGGCAAGGAGCCACTGGTTCCGGTCAGCCTGCACGTGGAGAAGGTCCGCGCCATCCGTTCCGCCACGGAGGTTGCGGGGATTCCGATGGTCATCAACGCCCGTACGGACGTGTTTCTGCTTCAGGTGGGAACGCCAGCAGAACGCTTGGGACTGGCGCTGAGCCGGGCGAATGCTTACCGGGAAGCCGGCGCCGATTGCATCTTTGTTCCCGGCGTCGCTGACCTCGCAACCATCGCCGGCCTGGTTCAAGGCATTCATGGGCCCATCAACATTCTTGCCGGCCCCGCCACTCCGCCGGTTGGCGAGCTCGAAAAGATTGGCGTGCGGCGGGTGAGTTTGGGATCGGGGCCCATGCGAGCGGCCATGGGCGCATTCCGCCGGATAGCGCAGGAACTTATGGACAGCGGGACCTACGAGTGCCTTCAACAAACGCTGATCAGCTATGCTGATATGAACCAGATGTTCGCCGCAAAGGCAGGAAAGGAATGGCGGTGAGGTTTCCCAGCCTGTAGGGTTCGCGGGCAGTTGCAAAGATCTTGAATCAGGGATTACTGGCTGGCAAGCTCTGCTTGCTCGGCGTCAAAGCTCTCGTCCACGATCCGTCCGTCAAACAGATGAACCGTCCGCTGGGCGTACTTCGCAAACCGCTGGTCGTGCGTCACCATGCAGATGGTTGCCCCTTCACGATGCAGTTCCCGGAGCAGTTCCATCACCGCGTCACCGTTTTTTGAATCGAGATTTCCAGTCGGCTCGTCAGCCAACAGTATGGCCGGATTGCCGGCCAGGGCGCGAGCCACGGCCACGCGCTGTTGCTGTCCGCCGGAAAGCTGCGAAGGGTAATGCCGGGTGCGATGGGACATGGCAACTCTATTCAGTGCATCGAGCACCTTCTGCTTCCGCTCGCTGGAGGGCATGCCACGGTATGTCAGCGGTAGCTCGACGTTCTCATAGACACTGAGGTCGCCAATCAGGTTAAAACTCTGGAAAATAAACCCGACCTCGCGGTTGCGAATCCTGGCGCGGTCGGACAGGTCGAGATCTTCCACCGGTGAATCATTCAACGTGTACTTGCCATCGGTGGGAGTGTCGAGCAATCCCATAATGGAGAGCAAGGTCGACTTGCCACAGCCGGAAGGCCCGGCGATGGAGACAAATTCGCCCTTCTTGATGTCCAGATGGATTCCGGCCAGTGCGTGGGTTTCAACGTCCTCCGTGTAAAAGACCTTCTTCACTTCTTGCATCTGGATCAGTGCGTTGCTCCTCGAATCCATGGTTGTCCTCCGGCTGATTGCCGATTTCCGCCCTGCGCTTTTTTCATCGAAGCCAGCGAGTCTCCGTCAATGTTGGATTACGCTCGCGGCATTCCGTTTGTTCCAGGAAATTCCTGCTGGCGGCTCACCCCACCCAACAGAGACCGGCTGGGCGCCTGCCCGTGTGTTCCGCAGGGGCGGGTCTCTCGCCCGCCGGTGGGCGACCACAAGGGTCGCCCCTACGTCGTGTAAAGGACTAAGCCCACGGTCCATTAGACTTTTCAAGGAATGGAGGGTTAGCAAGACTGAGGCAGGAATGTGCAGGATGTCTTCGCGGGTCTGTCGGTTAGACCTAACGACGGCGGCCTAACCAACTCAGTACCACCCTTCGCAATTACGGTGACGTATTCTTGCAACGTTCTTCAACAACCCCTCACCCCCAGCCCCTCTCCCCGCAAGCAGGGAGAGGGTGGCACGCAGCCCCGGGTGAGGAGGTGCAAGAATACGTGAGCGAACTTACGAAACGCTGCACTAGGCCAGACGAACTGGCCAGGGAAGCAGCCTCATGGACACTTCTATCGCGGGAGTTCATCTCTGGTCAGCACCTTCAATTGGGGCTGGGCGCGTACCGCCTTCATAATAGCCTCGAAGGGAAACCCAAGCCGCATCAAGCTGTGACACAGCGAGGAGACTTTGCGGGTGGTCATGGGTGGACGGATGGAGCGGAGCTTCCTTTCCAGAGCCTTTTCGAGCAATTGGCTTTCACTCACTTCTTCAAACGTCGAGTTCAGCGCTTCGTCGATATAACGGTAATCAACCAGCTTGGCTTTCAGCTCATTCTTCACGCGATGGCGGCCGTAAGTGCGATTTCTGGCGAGATAGGAAGCGAATTGCGAGGCGAATTTGCGGTCGTCGAGATAACCGAGCTGGCGCAGCCGGGCCAGAACCGGATCAATGGCTGCGTCCTCACCGAATTTCCTTTCCAGAGCCTGGCGAAGTCCGGCCACTGAATACGCCCGGCCGGCGAGGAGGCGAATGGCGGCGGAAAACGGGTCCTGCGGAGATGAGTTACTTTTCAACGGTTTGGTTCGGCCTTCCGGCACGTTCCATTTCCTCCCGGGCAACCTCCGAGGTGGACCGGATGCCCTGGACTCGCAGCCGGAGCTCGTCGGCATTTGACGCCTGGATGGTGGCTTCCTCCAGGGTAATCAAGCCTTGCTCGTAGAGGTTATAGAGCGATTGGTCAAAAGTCTGCATTCCGTACTGCGAAGTCCCAGCGGCGATGGCTTCGCGGATGAGGCGGGTCTTATCCGGGGAGATGATGCATTCGCGGATGTATTGCGTGGCGATGAGCACTTCCACGGCCGGCACGCGGCCTTCTCCATCCGTCCTTTTCACCAGACGCTGGGAGACGATGCCACGGAGCGTCGCGGCCAATTGCAGCCTGAGCTGTTTCTGATGGCGGGGAGCGAAGCTGGAAATGATCCGTTGGATGGTTTCAGTGGCATCCAGGGTGTGAAGGGTGGAGAACACCATGTGGCCGGTTTCAGCGGCCTCCATCGCCGTCTCCATGGTTACGGGATCGCGCATCTCCCCGACCATGATGACGTCGGGATCCTGGCGCAGGGCGGAGCGAAGAGCGGCGCTGAAGCTGGGCGTGTCCACGCCGATTTCACGCTGGTTCACGAAACCCTTTTTATCGCGATGAAGAAACTCGATGGGGTCTTCGATGGTAATGATGTGATCGGCGCGGCTGGAGTTGATGCGGTCAATCATGGCCGCCAGGGTGGTGGATTTTCCGCTGCCGGTTACGCCCGTCACCAGCACCATGCCTCGCCGCTCGTCACACAGCCCTTCGATCACGGCGGGGAGATGCAGCGCGCTCAGCGTTTGGAGAAGAGGCTGAATGGTTCTGAAGGCCATCCCCACCTGCCCGCGCTGCTGGAAGACGCTGACGCGGAAACGGCCGAGGCCCGAAACGCCGTAGCTCATGTCGAGTTCGGCCTTCTCCTTGAACTTCTGCTTCTGGCGGTCGGTCATAATGCTGAAGGCCATTTCCAGCATCATTTCCGGGGTAATGCTGGGAAATTCAGAGAGCGGGTGGAGATCGCCGTCAATGCGCAGGTGCGGGAAATTCCCCACCTTCAAGTGAAGGTCGGAGGCATTCATCTCAAAAGATTTGCGAAGGAGGTCTTCTATCATTTTCGAAAGACCGGCGAATCCATTGCAGTCCGGGGCCGGAAAGTCGTGACCGGAAAGGCATGGTTAAAACTGTGCCCTTGCGGGGCCGCCAGCCGGCAGGGTCGCCCCTTTTGGCCGCCCTTTCGGGCGGGCACAAGTCCCACCCCTACATCGAACACGGAGGCCGCAATATCGACAACTCTTTTCTCATGTTCGGCGATCAGCGCCTATTGGGCCACGGTTACGGGTTGGCTGCAATACGTCAGCCAGCCGTATTTATCCTCGGCTTTCCCCTCTGCAATCGCCAGAAATCTTTTCTGGAGCTGGAAAGTGATGGGACCGGGCTGACCCTTGCCCACCAGGATGCGGTCCACAGAGCGAATGGGAGTGACTTCGGCAGCGGTTCCGACAAAGAACACTTCGTCCGCAATGTAAAGCATCTCCCGCGGGACGGGCTGCTCGATCACCGGGATGCCCATCTCGAGGGCCAGGGTGATGATGGAGTCGCGCGTAATGCCGGGCAGAACCGATGAAGCGAGGGGCGGGGTGTAGAGCTTTTCACCCCGGACCACAAAAATGTTTTCTCCGCTGCCTTCACTGACCGTTCCGTTGTCATCCAATGCGATTCCCTCGGAATAGCCGTTGACTGCCGCCTCCATGTGAACCAATTGCGAGTTCATGTAGTTGGCGGCTGCCTTGGCCATGGCAGGCAAAGTGTTTGGGGAAATCCGGTTCCAAGAGGAAATGCAGACATCAATGCCCCGGACGAAGGCGTCGTCACCCAAATATTTGCCCCATTTTAATTCCAGGATGTAGACCTCAATGGGGTTTTTCACGGGATTCACCCGCAACTCGCCATAGCCGCGAAAAATGAGGGGACGGATGTAGGCATGGGCCGCGTGGTTCACGCGGGTGACCTCAATCATTGCCTTTTCCAGTTGGTCCCGGGTGTAAGCCGGTTCCATCCGGTAAATCTTACAGGAATTCACCAAACGGTCGGTGTGTTCCGCGAGCCGGAAGATGGCGGGCCCGTTGGGTGTCTCATAGCAGCGAATGCCTTCAAAAATGCAGGAACCGTAACTCAGTACGTGGGATGCAACGTGGATGGTGGCTTCATTCCATGAAATGATATTCCCATTGTGCCAGACCTTCTCATAATTGTTCATCGCCATCTGCGGATCTCCGGGTGCTTGGGTGGCTTCAGGGCGGACTCGCCAGCAGCAACTTGGGTCAGAATCCCCCAGGATTTAACAATTGGATTATAACACGCGAGCCAGCAGGCGCTTCGGTGGTGTCCCAGTTTGTTTGCTGTAGCGGCGATCTATGAGCGCCGAGCTTGGATCCTCAACGGTTTCCAGCACTCATAGAGCGCCGCCACAGCAGACTGCGACACTACCAGCGCTTCATCAGAGAGGCAGGCCCTACTTTCTCAGGTAATCGTCCGTCTTGTTGATCCAATCCATGCGGGGGGGATAAAAGATGTCGAGCGCGACGCTATCCTCGAGTGCTTCGGCGAGATGAGGCAGGTTGGGTGGAATGGTTAAGACCTCGCCAGCACGGACAACGATATCCTTTCCATCCATTACAAACCGCAGCGCGCCTTCCAATATGCAGGAGACTTGCTCGTTCTCGTGTTTGTGAAGGGGAACCAGGCAGCCTTTCTTCAAGAGGATTCTTGCCACCATCACCTTTTCCCCAACCGCCAATTGCCGTGACAGCAGGGGATTCAACTGCTCCATTTCCTGATCGGCCCAGCGGATGTGTTGCAGCATTTTCTGAACTCCCGCGCTGAAGGGTTAGGGGTGGATAAGGACTTGCCGCCGCGCGACGCAAAGAAGCGTGGGCCATGAAAACGGCCTGTGGGGCTTGGTAATTTTAGCTCGTCCCCCCATCGACCGCGCCCAAACTCTGAGCGTCATCCGCCCCGCCGGTAGTGGTTCAGTTTGCTGTAGCGGCGGTCTCTGACCGCCGGAAGGTGCTGATAAATAAGATTCGGCGGTCAGAGACCGCCGCTACAGCCGTGAAAACGTACCACTACCGCCCCGCCGCTGCCTTATCTGAAGAGGTTGGATTATAGTACGCTGGTAGGCCGTCGGCAACGAAATAACGGTCCAAGAAACCAAACACGTAATAACCAGCCATATGACCCATCCGAATCAAATAC
>Ga0307374_10000931_pt1 | contig 55140 bp, 51 predicted proteins | sample OX3MG_FD_202532 | JGI IMG/M metagenome (GOLD analysis project Ga0307374, IMG submission 202532) | Soil microbial communities from Risofladan, Vaasa, Finland - OX-3 | ecosystem: Environmental > Terrestrial > Soil > Coastal area > Acid sulfate soil | place: Finland: Risofladan, Vaasa | collected...
TTGCAGGCGCGAACCCTGAAAGCTTGCGCGTCGAGATCGACGACGAGCGCCACCTCGTCATCTCCGGGGACCGCCCGCGCGAAACGCGATCGGCCTCGGGATCGTTCGTCCAGAAAGAGATTTCCTACGGAGAGTTCAGCAAGCGCATTCACCTTCCGGTTGCCGTCGAGTACGACGGTGCCGCGGCGACGTATGGCGACGGCGTTCTCGCCATCGCGCTGCGCATCTCGCAGACTGCGTACCGGCCCACAGAGCGCACGGAGATACGCATGATCGTCAAACGGGTCCCGTTCTGATGGCAGCGCGAAGGAAAAACTCCCAAAACGTCATCCCCGCGGGCTCGATCGGGATTCTGCCGCTGCAGGACGCGGTGCTCTTCCCGAACACGGTGATTCCGCTGGCAGTCGTCAAGAAGCCGGGGATTCAGCTCGTCGAAGAGGCGCTGCGCGAGGGCAAGGCGATCGGCTTGTGCGTACTGCGCGATCGCGACATAGAGAGTCCCGTCCCCGAAGACGTTCATCGCGTCGGCACGATCGGCGTCATCCAAAAGATGCTGAAGGTCCCCGACGGCACGCTGCGGTGCATCGTGGCCGGCCAACAGGTTTTCCGTATCGAGCAGTTCACGCAAGAGCAGCCGTATATGGTCGCGACCTACACCGAGCTGCCCGAGGTGACGGTAGAGAACGAGGAGCTCGTCGCGATGCAGCGCAATCTTGCGGGGCTCTTCCAGAAGCTGCTCTCGTATCTGCCGCAGGCGCCGCGCGAGATGGAGATGGAGGTCCAGAACATCACGGACCCGAGCGTGCTCTCCTACTTCGTCGCGTCAACGATGCGCTTGGATGCCGCAGATCGCCAGGCGCTCCTCGAGGAGCGCGACACGGCCAAGCGCATGCGCAAGCTCACGATGCTGCTGACCAAAGAGTTGGAAGTCGTCGAGCTCGGTCACAAGATTCAGAGCGACATCCAGCGCGAGATGGAGAAGAATCAGCGCGAGTTCTACCTGCGCCAGCAGCTGCGCGCGATTCAGGAGGAGCTCGGCGAGGTCGATCCACAGCAGGCCGAGGCGAACGAGCTTCGCACGAAGATCGAAGAGGCGAAGATGCCCGAGGAGGCGCGAAAGACCGCCGACCGCGAGCTCGAGCGCCTGTCGCGCGTACCGCAGGCATCGCCCGAGTACAGCGTGATTCGTACGTACCTGGACTGGCTCGTGCAGCTCCCGTGGAACACGGAAACGGCCGATCATATCGATATCGAGAAGGCGCGCGCCGTGCTCGACGAAGATCACTACGACCTCGACAAGATCAAGGACCGCATCGTCGAGTATCTGGCGGTCGGCAAACTCAAGAAGCGCCTGACCGGGCCGATCCTTTGCTTCGTGGGGCCGCCGGGCGTGGGAAAAACCTCGCTCGGTCATTCGATTGCACGCGCGATGGGTCGCAAGTTCGTGCGGCTCTCCGTCGGAGGCGTGCGCGACGAAGCCGAGATTCGCGGGCATCGCCGCACGTACATCGGAGCGATGCCGGGCACGATCGTCCGCTCGATGCGCGACGCTGGCACGAAGAACCCAGTGATGATGATCGACGAGATCGACAAAGTCGGTGCGGATTTCCGCGGCGATCCTCAGTCGGCGCTGCTGGAGGTTCTCGACCCGGAGCAGAACGTCAACTTCCGCGACCACTATCTCGACTTGCCGTTCGATCTCTCGCACGTGCTCTTCATCTGCACGGCGAACAGCCTCGATACGGTCTCACCCGCTCTGCGCGATCGCATGGAGATCATCCAGCTCTCCGGCTACACCGAGCTCGAGAAGATGCAGATCGCCAAGCGATACCTGCTCGAAAAGCAGCACATCGCAAACGGCGTCCGGGACGCGCAAGCGCATATCAGCGATGCGGCGCTGCGGACCATTATTACCGACTACACGCGCGAGGCGGGCGTGCGCAATCTCGAGAGGCAGATCGGAACGGTCTTTCGCAAAGTGGCCCGCAAGATCGCGTCCGAGCCGCACTACAGGGCGCGCATCAAGCCGGAGAGCCTGAGCGAGTATCTCGGCAAGCAGCGTTTCTTCAACGAGGCACGCCGGCGCATCGCGTCGATCGGCGTTGCAACGGGTATGGTGGTGACGCCGGTTGGCGGTGATATCGTTTTCATCGAGACGCAGGCGATGCCGGGTACCGGCAAAGTCTCGCTCACGGGCCAGCTCGGCGACGTCATGAAAGAGAGCGCGCACGCGGCGGTCTCGTTCCTGCGCTCGCGCTCGAGCGAGTTCGCCCTACCCGAGGATTACTTCGCGAAGCACGACCTTCACGTCCACGTACCGGCGGGCGCGACGCCGAAGGACGGTCCGTCGGCCGGCATCACGATTGCAACGTCGATTGCCTCGGTACTGACGGCCATCAAAGTCGATCCTGCCGTCGCGATGACCGGAGAGATTACGCTCACGGGTCAGGTGCTGCCGATCGGGGGGCTCAAGGAGAAGGTTCTCGGCGCGAAGCGCGCCGGCATCACGAAGGTACTCTTCCCGAAGCGTAACGAGGTCGATCTCGACGACGTTCCCAAGGAAGTGCGCGACACGATGGAGCTGATACCTGTCGAGCAGCTTTCGGAAGTCTTCGAAATCGCACTCGGGAAGCGCGTCATCGCGCCGACGATCTTCGAGAGCGGCCGCCGCGCGAACAACGTCGTGCCGATGCACCGCAACGGTGCGGTGAAACGCAGTCGCATAGGACATCAGCGGCGAAAAGTGCGGCGCTAGCGCAGCAGGCGGCTAATGCCTGCCGAGCACCGTCGCGACGAGATCAAGAGCCGTCGCGGCGACGGATAAGCGACAGCAGGAGCACCAACGCTGCCGCGAGGACGACCGTCCACGCTGCCTGCACCTCCAGCGATCCGCGGAGCGGAAACAGCGTCGCAATGGCGATGCCCGCTAGAGCGCCGAGCAGCAGGGGCAGGCTTCGGAGAAGTATCGCCGGCGAGAACCGCTGCTTCGCGACGACGAAAAGATAGACGGCAATAAACGCGAGAGCGAGCGTGAGGGGGCCTGCCCGCGAGCCCAGGAAGCGCGACGCCGGAAGCCCCAAGATCAGCGCCGCGACGAAGGTCAGCCAGAGCACGTTTCTCGCAAAGCGTTCCGGCGGCAGCGTTTTCACTGGGGGCACGCTTGGCCGACCATTTGTTGCACGAGGTTCTGCGTCTGCGAGAACATCCATCCCGCCGCGAGGCTCGCAGCAGCGCAATATGCGCCTTCGGCGGGCTCTGGTACGGCGCACGGCGCGAGGACGTCGGCGATGAGCGCGCCAACGAGCATGTAGATCGCGAGGGCGGCGAGCAACGCCTGGAGACAATCCGAACCGCCCGCGGTCATCGGCTTTACGATGGGAATCTGTGGGCAGCCGTGCAGACAGTGGCCGCCGCCGCCTCCCGGCGGCTGGTACCAATACGCAGAGATCTTCGGGAAGGTCGTGTCCGCCGGCGTCATGGTCAGGACGCCGCGGGAGTCCAGCGCGTCTGACGAAACGGCGGATCCGGCCGCGGTCAGTGCGACCGTGCTCGAGCTCGGCGTGATGGTTGACTGGGCGTCACCGGCCGCGACCGAACCCGCCGATGCGACCGCCGAGACATTCGGCGTCGTCACCGTCGCAGTCTGGCCAGGTCCGATCCCTTGTGCCGTGAGCTCGCCGCTGCCGTCGAGGCTCCAGTTCATTTGCCCGATGAGCGTGTTGCTTGGGTCGTAGATCTCGGCATAGTTGCTCGCATCGTAAACGACGCACGTGACGCCGTCGTACACGACGCTCCTGCCCTGCGAGGTGCTTGCGGTCAGCTCGCTCGACGGGATGCGCTTGCTGCTCGGAAACGTTCCATCCGGGCGCGCTGCCGGGAAGCGTAGCGTCGGTCGCGTCGTGACGTGGCCTCGCGCAGGGTGCCTTCCGCGCCCTCCCAACGGAAGCGCGTTGCCGCCAAGGCGGCTGCTGCACGCCGGTAGGAGGAAGAGCCCCAGCGATGCGCCGAGCGCTTCGGCGCGAGTCAACGGACGCGAGCTGCGCATGTTCGACACCTCCCGAGAGTGTGTGCGCGAGCGCTGTTGCGTCTAACGGTACGGCGCTAGCTGCCGATACGTTGTGCGTCACGCCAAGAAACGAAGAACGCCCGCGCTAAGACGGACGTTCTTCGTTGCGCGCGGCGAATCGCCGCCTAGACCTGTTGGCGATCGAGGATTGGTTTGACCAGCGGCTTCACTAAATCCGGCAACCTGCTGTAGATCGCGCTGTCGACGCGTTGATTCTGCTGCGCCAGCATCGCGACGAGATGCGACTTGTGAAGATCGGATCGCACCTGCGTCGAGAGTGGAAAGAGCAGCGCGACGAAGAGCACCACCCAGAGCAGGATCGCACCCTTTGCAAAGCCGACGATGCCGCCGCCGACCGCGTTGCCCGCGCCGAGGATGGGAAGGCTCGTATAACGCGAGACGATCCCAAGCAAGACGATGATCACGCCGTAGACTATTAGTCCGCTGACGACCATGCCGGTGATGTGCGCCGATCCGGCATTCATCTTGAGCGTCTGCTCGAAAATCGCATCGAGCATGCCGTTGTAGTACAGCGGGACGGCAAGTGCGAGGAGAACGGCCACCACGCCGCCGAGTTCGGAGAGCAAACCGCGCGCGAAACCTTTGATGGCCGCAATCGCCAGCACGGCGACGATGACGACGTCTGGCCAGCCGACATATCCATTCATACTCGTACCGTTGCCCCCAATCGCTTGTGGAGCGCTTCTATGGCCCGGGCGACGGCGGCGTCCGCCTCCTCGTCCGTGATCGTGCCGTCGAAGCGGCGCATCGTCGCCCGCACAGCCAAACTCTTCCGGCCTCGTTCAACCTGCGGGCCGCGATACTCATCAAAAACACGCACGGCCGTACAGATATCTCCTATGGCCTGCGCAGTGATTGCTTCGACGCCCTCGGCGCTTACCTCTGCCCCGAGCGAGAGGGCGAGATCCCGGTAGGTCGAGGGGAATCGTGAGGGAGCCCGGTATCGCGGCAGGAGGCGTTCCGGCAGGCGATCCAGGCGCACCGACCCCGCGTAGAGCGCGAAGGGGGCGGCGTACGCGCGTTCGTCGCGGGGGTCGACCCGTCCGAAGACCGCCACGGCAACGTCGTCGACGAGCAGCGCCGCGCACTTTCCGGGGTGCAGTCCGCGGCGCTCGGCCGGTTCGACGCGCGGCCGGCGTCCGGTAAGGGCGCGCACCAGCGCCTCGACGTCGCCCTTGCAGCGCAGGAACTCCGCGTCGCGCCACGGCGGATCTTCACCGCGCTCTGCGGCGACCGCGAAAGCGAGGACGGGCGTCTCTGCGACGAGACCGCCCTCGTCGGCGAAGACGTGACCGATCTCGAAGAGCCGGTAGGGGTGCGTGTTGCACGCGAGCTGCGCGAGGAGCGCTGGAGCGATCTCGGTGCGAAGGTAGCGGTGTTCTTCAGAGAGCGGGTTGCGCAGCTCGACCGCGTCGTCGCTGCGCCGGCCGAGCAACGAGTAGGTGATCGTTTCGTGGTACCCGAGCGCGCACATGGTGCGCGCCGCGTCTGCCTCGAGCTCGTACTCGCGGCTCGAAATCTCGTGCGACGCAACCGCCGGCATCGCGGCCTCGATCGCGTCGTAGCCTTCCATGCGCGCGATCTCTTCGACGAAGTCCGCAGCGATGGCAAGATCGTTGCGCCACGGCGGAGCGGCGACCTCGAGGTGCCCGTCATGCGTTGCGACATTGCATCCGAGCGCGGTCAGATCGTCGGCAATGCGCGCGTCGTCGAGCGTGATGCCGAGCAGGCGCGTGACGTCGTCCCGCCGCAACGAGACACCCGGGCGTGGCGTCGTCTGCGCGCCGGCTACGACGGGAGCGTACGCACGGGCGCCTATATCGACGAGCATCTGCGCCGCACGCGAAGCGGCGACTCGCGCAAGCGCCGGTGCGATCGATTTCTCGTGCCGCGTCGACGCTTCGGTGCGCAAACCGAAGAGTTGCGCCGTGCGGCGCACGCGAGGGCCCGCGAATGTGGCGGCTTCGAGCAGGATCGCGGTCGTCTCCGCGCCGACTTCGCTCGCCGCTCCTCCCATCACGCCCGCCAAGCCGAGAGCGTTCTGCGCATCGGCGACGACCAGCGCCGCCGCGGTCAGCCGGCGTTCGACGCCGTCGAGCGTCAGCAGCGGTTCCCCCGGCCGCGCGTCACGTACGACGAGGCGTTGCTCGCAGACGTGGGCCGCGTCGTAGAAATGCAATGGCTGGGCCGTTTCAAGCATGACGTAGTTCGAAACGTCGACGACGTTGTTGATCGGTCGCACGCCGCACAATGCGAGGCGCACGCGCGTGCGCGCTGGGCCGAGCGTCACGCGCAGTCCGTCAAAGCGCTGGAGGACGAAGCGCGAGCAGTCCGGCGTTTCGATTGCGACGCGCGCCGGCGGCTGCGGCTCACCCGTGCCCGGGTTTTCGAACGACGGCAAGCGCAGCGCAGCGCGGTACGACGCAGCGAGCTCGCGCGCCAGCCCGATTGCCGACATCGCATCGACGCGATTGCCGGTGATTTCGACGTCGAGGACGTCGTCGGCGAGTCCGAGCATCGTAACGACGTTCTCGCCCGGCGTCGACTCCGCGTCGAGTTGCATGATGCCGTCGGCTTCGAACCACTCGGGCGGCAGTGCGAGCTCGTCAGGCGAGCAGAGCATCCCCTCCGACGCGACGCCGCGCATCGTGCGCCGCTCGATCGTCAGGTGCGGCAGGCGCGCGCCGATTTGCGCAACGGGGACGACCTGCCCGGCGACGACGTTCGTTGCCGCCGTTACGATCGTCAGCGGTGCGGCGCCGCCGGTGTCGACGCGGCAAAGGTTCAGGCGGTCTGCGTTCGGATGGCGCTCGATCGATGCGATGCGGCCGACGACGACGTTCTCGATCGCGGGGCGCCGCACGATCTCTGCGACCGGAAAGCCGAGCATGGCAAGGCGTTCGGCGATCGCTTCCGAGTCCGCGGGCAAGTCGACGTACTCGCGCAGCCAGGAAATGGGGATGCGCATCTATGCCAGCTGCTCGAGGAAATCGGGATCGCCGTCGACGAATCGGCGAACGTCGTCGACGTCGTATCGCACGAGCGCGAGTCGCTCCGCCCCGAAGCCGAACGCCCAACCGGAAACGACCCCGGGATCGTACCCGACCTCGCGCAGCACGTTCGGGTGCACCATGCCTGCGCCGCCAAGCTCGATCCATCCCGAGCCGCCGCACATGCCGCATGCGTTCGCGCGGCCCGCGCACTTCGGGCACGTCGTGTCGACTTCGGCGCTCGGCTCGGTGAACGGAAAGAACGACGGCCGGAAACGCACCTGCTGGTACGGCCCGAAGAGCGTGCGGCAGAGCCCCGTCAGCATGCCCTTGAGATGCCCGAAATGCACGCCCGTCGCTACGAGCAGCCCTTCGATTTGATGAAACTGAAAGAGGTGGCGCGCGTCGACCGCGTCGCGCCGGTAACATCGCCCGGGTGCAACGATCGCCACCGGCGGCGCGTGCAACTGCATCGTGCGAATCTGCATCGGCGACGTGTGTGGTCGCAACAGCAGCGAGTCGTTGATCCAGAACGAGTCGAACCCTTCGCGCGCCGGATGCTCCGGCGGAATGTTCAGCGCGTCGAAGTTGTAGTAGTCCGGCTCGACCTCGGGACCCAGCACGACAGCGAAGCCGTGACGCTCGAAGTATCCGCATGCGTCCTCGATGACGCGGCGCACCGGATGCACGGAGCCGAGCTGCGGCATCGTCGCCGGAAACGTCACGTCGACGTGCTGCTCGAGCGATGCCTCGACGTCTCTGGCTTCCAGCTGCTCGTGCCGCTCTCGCAGAAGCGCTTCCATTACGGCAACGGCGTCGTTGATCTCCTTACCGGCTCCCGGACGCTCGTCGGGCGGCAGTTTTCCAATGCTCCGCCTGATCGTCGTGACCTCGCCGTTGCGCCCGAGATACGCGATTCGTGCTTCGTCGAGCGCTCGCTCGTCGCCGGCGGCCTGGACGGCAGTCGCAAAGCGCTCTCGCAAGGCGCCTAACAGCGTCGCTAGCTCGGTCATCCTAATCGGTCATCCGAAAATGAAAAGGCCCGGCATCATGCCGGGCGCTTTCTTGAAGGTCCTCGAGACCTCTTCGTGGGTTCAGCTCGGGCTCGGCGCGGCGTGTGTCCGTCGATATGCCAGGTAGGCGTTGATCGACCCCGTTTGAGCGAAGAGTTTCCAGAAGAAATCGCAGGTTGCCATTGGGCGTCTGGTCTCCTTCTTGCACCGATTGCTCCGGCACGACGGTCCGGAATGGGGTGAGTATACCACGCGTTTCGGAGGCCCGGTAGTCTTGACAATCCGTGAACAATTGACCTCAGCGGAGGGGGCGTCGGCTCGCTTCGTAGAGCGCGATCGAGCCCGCCACGGCGGCGTTGAGGCTCTCGGCACGCCCCTCCATGGGAATCCGCACGCTGCCCGTGCAGAGCTCGGCCCAGGCCCCGAGCCCCCGGCGCTCCTGACCCACGACGAGCACCCTCGGAGCGACCGGCAACTCCCAGACCGGCAGAGCGCCCTCGGCCGTGAGGCCGAGTACCGGGAGCGAACCTATGGCCTTTGCGACGTCGTCAGGGCCCGCAACGGCGAAGGGGACGCGAAATAGCGCCCCGGCCGCTGCCCGGACCACCTTAGGATGGTACGGATCGACGCCGCGGCGGCCGAACACGACGCCGGTCGCTCCGAATGCCTCGGCCGCTCGCAGGAGGCTGCCGGCATTGCCGGGATCGGCGAGGTCGGCGAGCAGCAGCACCGTGCCGGCGGCATCGAGAATGGCTCGCAGGGTCCCGGGCGCCCGGCGCGCGAGAACGACGATGCCGGTCGGCGACTCGACGTCCGAGAGGCGCCCTGCGGCGCGCTCGCTGACCGACCAGAGGCGAACGCCCGAACGCTCCGCCTCCTGGAGGAGCGGCGTCGCGTCGTACGCGGCGGGGGTGACGTAGATCTCGTCGATCGCGATGCCGCTGCGCAGCGCCTCTCGTAGCAGCGTCGGACCCTCAAAGAGGAAATGGCGTGCGCCGGCGCGCCCCTTGGGGGAGAGGAGCGAACGCGCAGCGGCGAGGCGTGGCGCGCGCTCTCCGAGCCGCGGCGGCATCGTCATCGCGCGCGGCTGCGGGCCGCCGCGTAGGCGCGCGTTGCGATGAAGACGAGCGCGGCGAAGATGGCGGCAAGCGTGTCAGCGATCTTATCGTTGAAGTGGCGCGGGAAGAGGGCATTGGCGACGAGGTTCGCGCCGTAGACCGCGATCACGAGAAGGACCAAGAAGTAGCCGAGCCATCCCAGCTCCCCGAGGATTGACTGCTGTCGCACCGCATGAGGATAACATGGCGCAAGACCTTCCGCAGACCCTGTCGTCGCAGATCGCTTTCTCGGGGCCCGTCTTTCGCGTGCGGATCGACGAGCTGCGCTACGACGACGCGAGCGCGCACCGCTGCGACGTCGTCGAGCATGCAGGTTCGTTCGGCATCATCGCGCTTTCCGCGCCGGGCGAAATCGTGCTGGTGCGGCAGTACCGTCACCCGGTGCGACGTTTTCTCTGGGAGATTCCGGCGGGCACGGCCGACGGCGCAGAGGAGCCGATCGACGGCGCATTGCGCGAGCTCGCCGAGGAGACGGGCTATCGCGCGGGGCGTATACGCCCGCTCTGCACGGTCTTCATGACGCCCGGCTTCTGCGACGAGATCATGTATTTCTTCGTTGCGGAGGATCTGCGCTCGGGAACGCAATCGCTCGACGACGACGAGCGCATCGAGGTAGGCCGCTTTACGCTCGAACGAGCGCGCGATCTCCTGGCGGCTGGAGATATCGCCGATGTAAAGACTCTGCTAGCTTTGCAGTGGATGACGTGCGGAGAGGGTGAACTCGGCTGTGGAACGGTCGATAGAAGAGATTGACCGCACCCACCGGGGTGCAACCGGAGGAAGAGAAATCGTGGAAATCCCGGGTGACATCGACGCCGTTCTCAAGCGTATCCTGAACGGCACGCGCCCGGTCGCGAAGAGCGACCGCTCGGTTCTCGCGGCAGAAGACGAGGCGTATCTCGCCTCCCTCATCGACGCGGTTCGCACGGGCCGCAGAGCGGTGCTCATCGTCGAAGACGCCGACGAACGGCTGCGGTACATGTTCAGCAATGCATCGCCTGCGGAAGCCGTCGCGATGCTCGGGAAAGTCACCGAAGCCACCGGCCGCCGCATCGCGGAAAGCGACATCTAACGAACGTCTCGAGAACGAAGGGTGGCATATCTCTTTGGGCGCGTTGCCCTACGGCGTAAACGAGATGAAGTCGATCTTCCCGTCGGGGGTGAGCGTCAGGCGATAGTGGCGCTCGCCGTTTGCGAAGCGTACCAAGAACTCGTACGTCGTCGTACCGTGCTGTGCCGGAGCGCTCGAGATGGGAACCAGCGATTCGACGCGGCCAAGCCGATCGATCTGCGCCCGGCGCACGACGTCGTCTGACAGGTATGCGCTGAAGCCTGACGTGAGCTGCGTGCGATCGATGCGATCGCTCGCCAGGCGCGCGAGCCATTCGCGCGCGCGCTCCACGACGCCGTTTTCGATACGCTGCCTGCTCGGCGGAACCACGATGTCGAGGATGCGCCCGGCGATGCTCTCCGGCAATAGGGCCGCCTCGTGCATGGAATCCACGTTGGTCAGCACGATGACCGCGACGTGCTCGTCGGGCAGCACCGCGTTCATGGCATGAAACCCGGGGATCTCGCCGTTCTGCCAGACGAAACGCCTGCCGCTGCGACGGTCGATTGCCCAGCCCATGCCGCGCCGCTCGTACGAGCCGGCGATTCCCGGCGTGAACATCTCGCGCACCGCATCGACGCGCAAAAGAATCGGAAACGCGATGTCCCATTTTGCAAGATCGTACACGTCGCTGACGATGCCCGCGTTGCCGTCGAGACGCGTCGCGCTCCACGGCCGGGCGCGCTCGAACCGGCCGTTCTCGCGCGTGTATCCGACGGCGCGATTGGGGGAGAGACCGGTATCGCCTTCATAGAGCGTCGCGTCCATCACGAGCGGAACGAAGATGTGCTGCTGCACGTAATCCGAGAGCGGCTCGCCGGCGACGCGCTCGACGATCTTTCCGGCGAGGATGGCGTTCAGGGGATTGGGCGCGTAGGACGCGCCGGGCGTCGCCATGGGACGTGCGGCGTTTGCCGATGCCAGCAGATGTGCCCAGTTCGTGACGTTCGGAAGTCCCGACGTCTGATCGAGGAGCTCGCGAATCGTGACGTATCGCGCGATGGTGACCTCGGGAAGATACTGCGTCACCGTGTCGTCGAGTTTGAGCTTGCCGTCCTGGGCGAGCAGGAGGATCGCTGCGGCCGTGAACTGCACGCTGATCTGCCCAATGCCGAACTGGGTGCCGGGAGAGACGACGACGCGGCGGGAGAGGCTTGCGGTTCCGAAGCCTCGCGCGTAGACCAAACGCCCCGATTCGACGACGCCGACGGCAACGCCGGGAGCGCGGTGAGCCCGTAGCTCCGCGGCGACGATCGCGTCGATGCGGTGCGCCGTTGCGGGGGTGAAGCCGATCACCGCCGCGAGCGACAGGATCGCGATCAAGAGATTACTTTCCGACCGCCTGTTTCGCCATGCTCAGCAACGTCCCGAACGCCTTCGCGTCGCTCACCGCAAGATCGGCAAGAGCCTTGCGGTTCAGGTTGACGCCGGATTTCTTCAAGCCGTGCATGAGCAGCGAATACGAGAGACCCTCGCGGCGCGCAGCCGCGTTGATGCGGCTGATCCAGAGCGATCGAAAGTCCCGCTTGCGAACGCGGCGGTCGCGAAACGCGTATGCCAGCGATTTGAGCAGCGCCTCGTTTGCGACGCGGTAGTTGCGGCGGCGAGCCGCGCGAAAGCCCTTGACCAGCTTCATCACGCGCCGGCGGTGCTTGATACCGCCGACGCCGCGCTTGACGCGTGCCATGTCGAATCCTCCTTACACCAAGTACGGGATCATCGCACGGATGCGGCGCATGTCGCCCGGAGCCGTCGGTTGATCCTTACGAAAATGGCGCTTGCGCTTCTGCGACTTCTTGCTCAAGATGTGACCGCAGCCATCGAACTGATGGCGATGCAGCACTTTTCCATTCGCCGTCACTTTGACGCGCTTGGCGGTTCCTCGGTGCGTTCGAATCTTCGGCACTGGTCCTCTCCTTCTTAACGACGGCGCTTCACACCGTCAACTCCCCTACGCGCTTCCATCCGGCTCTGCGGCTGGAGCCCCCGGTTTCTTCGGGGGCAACGAATACTTCGGCGGGCCCGTCGGTGCCGAGCGCGGCGCCAAAATCATGAACATGTTCTTTCCTTCGAGTCGCGGCTCGCGCTCGACGATCGCAAGCGGCAGCATGTCCTCTGCCATGCGATCGAGTAGACGTCGCCCGAATACTGCGTACGTGATCTCGCGGCCGCGGAACATGATCGTGACTTTGATCTTGCTCCCGTCTTGCAGCAGGCGCTCCGCCATTCGCGCTTTCGTTTCGTAATCGTGCGTCTCGATTTTCGGACGGAGCTTTACTTCCTTGAGCTCGAAATGCCGCTGCTTCTTGCGCGCGTCCTTGTCCTTTTTCGACTGCTCGTACTTGAGCCGTCCGTAATCGCCGACCTTGCAGACCGGCGGCTGGGCGTTCGGCGAGATCTCGATCAGGTCGAGTCCGGCTGCGCGGGCGCGGGCCTGCGCGTCCTCGATCGGCATGATGCCGAGCTGGTCGCCGTTCTCGTCGATGACGCGCACCGTTCGGATGCGGATCTGATCGTTGACGCGAAGCGGTCGAGCTATGGCGCTCCTCCCGTGACGATCGTGATGTGACACCTCCCGTACAATAAAAAATGGCGCTGCCGCAGCAACCCCACCGTGCGGAACCGGCCGGCGGCTCCTCGCGCGTGAACCGGATCGCCCGCAGGCATCCGGTGAGCGCCCCCACGGGGAGGGTGCTGCTTCGGCTCCGAGAGCATAGCAGGCCCCTGAAGGGGTGTCAACCGGAGACGGCCCGGGCTTCGAGGCCGCGAATCGCTTCGCCGAGCCCGTCGACGAGAAAGTCGAGACTCTCGTCGTCGATAACGAGCGGCGGCGCGACCCGCAGGACGTTTTCATGCGTGTCTTTGGCGATGATCCCGCGCTCGAGAAGAGCCTCGGAGAGCAGACGCGCCGGACGATCGAGCTCGATCCCCACCAGGAGACCACGTCCACGCACGTCGCGTACGTGCGGGGAGGTGACGGCGCGGAGGCCGGCCAGAAGGCGATCGCCCGCGCGTCTGGAGCGTTCCGCGAGTCGTTCTTCGACGATCACGTCGAGGGCAGTGCAGGCGACCGCGGCTGCGAGCGGATTGCCGCCGAAGGTGCTGCCGTGGTCGCCTGCTCCGAAGAGATCCATGAGGGCGCGGCTTGCGACCACCGCGGAGACCGGGTAATACCCGCCGCCGAGCGCCTTCCCCAAGATGAGAATGTCCGGATGCACGCGCTCGCGATCGCACGCGAAGAGATCGCCCGTTCGTCCGAGCCCCGTCTGGATCTCGTCGGCCACGAAGAGGACGTCGCGCTCGCGGCAGAGTGTCGCTGCCGCAGCCAGGTACCCGTCGGGCGGAACGACGACGCCGCCCTCGCCTTGAATAGGCTCCATCATCACCGCGCATGTCAGCGGCGTGATCGCGCGCTCCAGCGCTGCGATGTCGGCGTACGGCACGAAGATGAAACCGGGAAGGAAGGGACCGAAATCGTTGCGGTACTGCGCCGTCGAGCTCGCCGAGATGGCGGCAATCGTGCGACCGTGAAAGTTGTTTGCAAAGACGACGATCTCCGCAGCGTTCGAGGGAATGCCTTTGACCTCGTATCCCCAGCGCCGCGCGAGCTTCATCGCCGTCTCGACCGCCTCCACGCCCGCGTTCATCGGCAGCGCCGCTTCGTATCCCGTGACGGCAGCGAGCTTCTCGAGGAAGAGCGGCAGTCGGTCGTTGTACACGACGCGCGACGAGAGCGATAGACGTTGCGACTGCTCTACCAGGGTCGCGCGAATGCGCGGATGAGCGTGTCCTTGGTTGAGCGCGGAGTACGCGCTCACGCAATCGAGATAGCGCCGGCCGTTTACGTCCCAAAGCCAGACGCCTTCGGCCCGCTCGACGACGACGTCGAGGGGGCGATAGTTGTGGGCGCCGTACTTCGTTTCGAGCGCGATCAGATCGCGGGCACGATCCTTCATGCCGTCGTATGATACCATCTTCTTCATGATTCCCCGTTCCGCAGCTTTGGAGCATCTGCTCGAGCGTGACGACGAGCGCATCTCCGAGGCCGGCAGAACGATCCTTCTTTCGCACGGCGCCGAGCGCCCTCGTGCGATCGTTCTCTTTCACGGACTCACGGCCACGCCCCAACAGTTTCGGCGCTACGCATCGGACTTGTTCGCCCGCGGGCACAACGTTCTCGTACCACGCCTTCCGCGGCACGGCTACCGAGACCGTCTCACGGAGGCGCTGGCAGGAATGACCGAGGAGCACCTGCGCGAGCTGGCGCGCGAGAGTCTCGTTGCGGCGCGCGCACTCGGCACGCGCGTGACGGTCGGCGGCTTCTCTGCAGGAGGAACGCTCGCGCTTTGGCTGGCGCAGCACGACGAGTTCGATCGCGCGGTGGCGATCGCGCCGTTTCTGGGCGCGGCAGCGGTGCCGGCACCACTCATGGCCGTGGGCGCGAACGTGCTGTTACGCCTCCCGAATCGGTTCGTCTGGTGGGATCCGATTCGGCGAGAGCGCCAGATGCCCGACGACGGCTATCCGCGATACGCGACGCACGCGTTGGCGCAGCTGTACCGTCTTTCGAGCGCCGTGATGCGCGATGCGTCGAAGATTCCTGCAGCGCGCGCCGTGATCGTGGTCCTCAACGGCGGCGAAGTCTCGGTGAGCAATGGCGCTATTCGCGCGACGCTGCGCCGCTGGCGCGCCGCAGGTGCACGGATCGAGCGCGTGGATTTACGTGGGATGCCGCCGTCACACGACATCATCGAGCCGGATCGCAACCCGAGGCTTGCCGCGCGCGTCTATCCTGCGATTCTCGAAGCCGTCGATCCGGTGCGCGATGCCGCCTAGAAGCCGTTGCGCGTGGGCCACGACGCCGGAGATGATCGAGTATCACGATCGCGAGTGGGGAAAGCCCCTGCACGACGACATGCGGCTCTTCGAGTTTCTGGTGCTCGAAGGCGCACAGGCCGGCTTGAGCTGGCTAACGATTCTGCGCAAACGCGAGGGATACCGTGCGCTCTTTGCCGGTTTCGATCCGGCACGCGTCGCGCGCTTTACGCCCGCGCGCATCACCCGTCTCCTCGAGGACCCGCGCATCGTGCGCAACCGCGCCAAGGTGGAGGCGGCGGTAAAGAATGCGCGCGCCTACGTGAAGATCCAGCGCGAGTTCGGCTCGTTCGATGCGTACGTGTGGCGGTTCGTCGGCGGAAAGCCGGTGCACGGCAAACGGCGCAGCGCTGCAGACGTCCCGGCGAGCTCGGCCCAGGCCGAGGCGATGAGCAAGGATCTGCGAGCGCGAGGGTTCACGTTCGTCGGCCCGACGATCTGCTACGCGTTCATGCAGGCCGTCGGCATGGTGAACGACCACGTTGCCGCGTGTGCCGCGGCTACGCCTGGACGCCGGAAGGACTATATGTAGTCTTTCAGACGCGGCCATAGCTGCGCGAGCGGCATGCGAATGCCGCGGCAGAGCATGATCGGAATGTTCTGCTCGTACGACATGATCCACGGCGCATCGAAGGTCGCGGCGCGGAGGCTCGAGCGGTAGAGATGCTCGCGCCTGCCGCAGTCGCCGTTGACGTCGATGACGACGTTGCCGCTGTAGCCGTGCGTTCCCCACAGCCAGTAGTTGTTGTGCCCTGAGAGCGCCGGCGGCAGATGGTACGCGCTACCGAAGACGTCGATCGCGGCGGCCTCACCGTAGTTGCTCGCGACGATCGCCGCCTGTGCGCGCTCTGACGGCGGCAGCGATCGATAGACGCGAGCGACGAGCGCCGCCAACTGCGGCCAGCCGTGCATGTCGGCGAAATCCTGCCCGATCGCGACCGGCCGGTGCTTCTCCGTCGCCGCACTCGTGTGCAGCACGCGCTCGAGCGTCGTCTCGTACGACGCGGCGCGCGCCTCGGAAAGAATCGGCTCGACTAGGGGCAGCATCCACAACGAGAAGACGGCAGCCGCGGTCGCAATCGTGAAGCGCGCCCACGTGAGGTGCCGCGTCCATTGCGCGAGCGTCAGCGCGCCGCTCGCGATGAGCAGCGGGTAGACGTTGGCCGGGTAGTAGTGCTTGCCGTGCAGCGCGATCATCATCGCGATGAGCAGCACGTACGTCCATCCGACCCAGCGCAGACGCGTGTCCGCGAAGGCGCGTATAACGCCGATGATCCAGATCGGCGCGAGGAGCGGGTTCGTGATGAGCAGTTCCTGCGCGACGTACGCCGGCGGCGAAAGCACGACGTTCTTCCCGGTAAGCTGCGCGTCGCGTAACAGCTCCCACATCGGAAATCCGTGCGCGGCTTGCCAGAGGAAGTTCGGCAACGCGACGACTGCGGCGAGTGCTATTCCCGCAGCGAACCACGGCGTGAGCAGAATGCGTCGCGACGGTGAGAGCGCGATGCCGGCGACGAGCGCGAGGCCGAAGAAAATGACGCTGTATTTTGCCTCGCACGAAACGCCGAGCGCCGCACCAACGGCGAGCCACCAGCGTGGATGCGCGCCGTTGACGAGCCGGGCGACGTAGAGTGCGGCGAGGGGCCAGAGCCACAGGCCGACCATGTCGGGGCCGACCTTCTCTCCGAACGCGCAGAGTACGGGTGTGACGGCAACGAGGAGCGCCGCGAACGCTTGGGCATAGCGTCTGCCGCCCCACTCTTCTACGAGCCTGCACGTGACGAAGACGCCGGCTGCGGCAAAGAGCGCTGCGGTCGCGCGCAGCGCGACGAGCGAGAGGCCGAAGAGTTGTGATCCCGCTGCGATGAGCGGAACGAGCGGCGGCTGGTCGACGTAGCCCCACGCGGGGTGACGTCCGCAGACGATAAAGTACAGCTCGTCGCGGAAGAAGCCGTAGTGCGGATTGGCGACGAGATGCGCGAGGAAGGTCAGTCCGGCCGCGATCCACGCGATGCGCTTCATCTTACGCGAGCGTGGGCAGCGGAAGCGACGGGCGCGTCGCGAGATCCGGACGAACGGGGACCGTACGCGCAAGCGCTTCGTCCATGAGCGTAAGCGCTGCGTCCAGCTGCGGATCGCGGCCTTCGCGGTAATCGTGCGGCGCGATGTCGACTTCGAGATCGGGCTCGGTACCGTAGTTCTCCACGCCCCAGCCGACGTCGACGAACCAGAACGAATACTCCGGCTGGGTCGTCACGGTGCCGTCCACGAGATGATGGTATGGAGCGATGCCGACGACGCCTCCCCACGTGCGCTTTCCGACGAGCGGCCCGAGTTTGTACAGCTTGAAGCAGTGGCTGAAAATATCGCCATCGGATCCGGCAAACTGATTCGTAACCGCCACCATCGGGCCGTCGACCGACTCCGGCGGATACGGCATCGGCGCTCCGTAACGTGGAATGTCGTACCCGACGCGTCTGCGCGCCAACTTCTCCAAGAGTAGCGGCGAGACGTGTCCGCCGCGATTGTAGCGCACGTCGACGATCAGTCCTTGCCGATTGAACTCGGTGAGGTACCCGCGATGGAACTCGGCAAAGCCCCACGGCCCCATGTCGGGGATGTGCACGTAGCCGACCCGGCCGCCGCTGCGCTCGTGCACGTATGCGCGCTTTGCTTCGACCCAGGCGCGGTATCGCAACGGCGCCTCGTTTGCGAGCGCTTTGACCAAGACGTTGCGCTCGGCGTTTCGCCCGCGGCGCACGGTGATCGCGACGTCTTTCCCCGCGCCGTTGACGAGTAGCCGCTCAGGGCTCACGTCGCGCGAGACGGCCCGCCCGCCGATTCCGACGATCACGTCGCCCGCATCGACGTCGAGACCCGGCTCGGCGAGCGGCGAATCGCTGTCGCGATTCCACGAATCGCCGCGGTAGATGCGCTCGATGCAATAGCCGTGCTCGGCGTCGTCCCACGCGAGGTCGGCACCGAGGAAGCCGCGCTGGTACTGCGGCGGCTCGCGAAAATCTCCGCCCCACTCGTACGCGTGCGAGGTTCCGAGCTCGCCATGCATCTCCCAAATCACATCGGAGAGATCGGTGCGCGTGCGCACGCGTTCGAGAACGGCGTGGTAACGGTCGTAGACGCGATCCCAGTCGATGTCGCTCATGTCCTCAACCCAGAACTGCTCCGTCTGCAGCCGCCACGCCTCACGGAACATCTGCGACCATTCGTCGCGTGGAACGATCTCGACCGACGCGCGATCGAGGTCGATCCAACCGCTCTTGCGGCCCGGCTCGTTTGGCGGTTTCTGCTCATCGCCGTCTTCGGGCAACTCGCACTGCGCGTCGATCGCGCGCAAGCGGTGTTGCGAACGGTAGACGAGCGTGCGAGCATCCGCACCCAGGCGGATCTCGTTGACGTCGTGAGCGATCGTTGCCGAACGCAACTGGTCGAAGTCATAGGCGAGCAGCGTTCCGCCTTCGTCGTTCTCCTCACTGGATTGCACGAACGGCTTGATCCCGCGTACGGGAAAGCGCGTGAAGAGGACGCGCTCCTTCGACGCGACGATCTGCTGGTAGTCGCCCTCCTCGACGGGAAATCCCAAGATGCGGCCGGCAATGCCGTCGAAGTCGATCGTCACGTCCTTGGGGTCGCGCTTGTCGTTGCGCTCGGCTTTGGCGGGTTCGTGGTCGCGATGAATCGGTCGCGGCTTCGGCACGAACGGCGAGGACACGTCGGCCCGAAGCGTGATGACGAACGGCCGGTGCGCCTGCGGGAAGCTCAGGTCGAACTGGAGCGCGTCGTACACCGGGTTGAAATCGCGCGTCGAGATGAAATACAGGTACCGCCCCTCGGGGTCCCACGCCGGCGAACGATCGTCGCGCAGCGGCGGCGTCACGTCGTGCACGCGCCCCGATTTGATCTTTGCGACACGCAGGATCGAGGTTCCGGCGACGGGCGACCACGAGTACGCGAGGAATCGCCCGTCGGGAGAGAATGCGAGATCGGTTATCCGCTGCGCGGGGCTCTTGTCGAGCGTGCGGGTGATGCCGTCGGCAACGTCAAGTACGCACAGTTCGTAGCGGTGGTTTGCGAACGCGACGATGTCGCGTGCCGGCGACGCGGCGAGCTCGGTGATTCGCCCGACGTCACCGACGGTGACCAGCGACACCGAGGGCGTCGTTGTGCCGAGATCGTGCATCTCCAGCTGCTCATAGCCGTTGCGATCGGTTACGCAGATAAAGCGCTTGCCATCGTGCATCCATTCCGCAAGGCGATAACGCGCGCGGCTGCCGGTTCCGTGGTGGATTGCCGCGCCTTCGAAGAACGGCATCGTGAACGGCTGCCCCCGAGAAATCAACGCGATGCTCGTGCCGTCCGGATGCGGAGCGAAGTGTTCCAGCCCCTCGGAGGCGGACTCGAAGCGACGCGCGGTTTGCGGCGCTGCGGAATGCGTCTCGATGGGGATTTCGCGCGTGTCGTCGGCAATGATGTCGTAGCGCATGATGCGCCCGCCGCTCGCGTAGACGATGCGTCCGCCGTCCGACGATGGGAAGCGTGCGTAGTATTCGTTCTCGTGCGTGTGCCGTTGGATGTCGCGCCCGTCCAGAGCGCACGAGTACACGTTGCCGATGCCGTCGTGATCGGCGAGGAAGAAGATGCGATCGGCAATCCACATCGGCCACGTGGGGTTTCCGTCGGGAAGGTCCAGGCGATCGAAGGTGCCGTCGCCGGAGGCGTCGATCCATATCTCGCCCGCGGTTCCTCCGCGATAGCGCTTCCACCGCGCGGGGTCGGTCGAGTTGCGACCGATCGCCAGTGCGTTTCGTCCGCCGTACGCAATCGTCTTGGCATGGCCCAGCGGAAGCTCGCTGGGCGTACCGCCCTCACGCGGCACAAGGAAGGCGCGCGTCTCGTTCGGATACCACGCGCCGGGATTGGCGACGAAGGCGATCTCTCGTCCGTCCTCGCTCCATCCGACCGTGGACGCGATCGTGCTGCCGAGAAAGGTAAGCCGTTGCGGCTTTCCACCTTCGGACGGCATCAGGTACACCTCGGGATGTCCCTCGTCGGTCGACGTAAAGGCGATCCACGCGCCGTCTGGAGAGAAGCGTGGAAACGAACAGCTTCCGAAGCTGACCGTCAGCCGAACTGCCGTGCCGCCATCGGCGCCGACGCTCCAGAGGTCGTCCTCGCAAACAAAGGCGATCCGGTTTCCCGCGATCGTCGGATATCGGTAGTAGCCCTGACTCATTCGTGCCGGGTGAGGTTGGCGAAGAATCCCGTTCCCCCCGCTCGTAACCGCTTGCGCCGAGCTTCACTTTGTAGTACAAAGTAAAGGATGTTGCAGCCTGCCGCCGTCGCCGAAGCGCCCGAACACGTCGCCGTCATCATGGACGGCAATCGCCGTTGGGCCCGGGATCGCGGCCTGCCGATCGCCGAGGGCTACCGGCGCGGCATCGTCGCCTTGCGCGAGGCGGTGAAGGGCGCGCTCGAAACAGGCGTGCGCCGCCTTACCGTCTACGGTTTCTCGACGGAGAACTGGACGCGCGACGCGCGCGAAGTCAACGTCGTCACGCAGCTGTGCGCTGCCTGCGCTCGAAGCGAGAAGCCCCTGCTCGTGGCGCAAGGAGTGCGCGTCGAGCTCATCGGCGATCTCGAGAGGTTCGCGTTTCCCGTCCGCGCCGCACTTCGCGACCTGGTCCGCAGCACGGCGCACAATACGCGCCTCACGCTCAGCCTCGCGCTCAACTACAGCGGTCGCGCGGAAATTCTACGAGCGGTCCGCGCCATCGCCGCGGATGTCGCGGCGGGGCGGCTCGAGCCGTCGCTGGTCGATGAAAATGCGCTGCGCGAGCGCATGTACGCGCCACACGCGCCCGACCCCGACCTCCTCGTGCGAACCGGCGGCGATCAACGGATCTCTAACTTCTTGCTCTACCAGCTCGCGTACACCGAGCTGCTTACGCTGCCGCACATGTGGCCCGATTTCACGGCCGCCGATTTTACGAGCGCCATTGAGGCGTTTGGGGAGCGCCGGCGCCGTTACGGCGCCTGATGCAGCAGCCGGCGTAGTGCGGTCAGGACGATCGCTTCGTTTTCTAGCTGCGTGACGAGCGGGACGAGCGTCGGCGTCTGCGTGCGGCGTTCGAACGGAAGCATCACCTCCGGCTGGACGAACGGGGTAGCGGTGTCGCCGGCGAGCGTCCGGAAGAGCAGCTCCGCGTAGAGCGCGTTGCCTAAGCCGAAGTCCGAGCGCGTGAAGCGCCAGTACCCGCCGTCGTAAAAACTCTCGTGAATGAGGCCGTCTTCACCGTCGGTCTCCGCGAGCGTCGTGATTGCGGTTGCAACCTCGAGCGACGACGTGGCCGTAAGCGCGCGGCCGATGATTCCAATCGGCCAGACGTTATCGAGCGGCGTGTGCGCGCTGCCGAGGCCGGCGGCGTACCGCCCTTCGTAATAGTACGGGTCCGCGCGGCTCAACACAAACGCCCGCGTGGTCAAATACGTAACGTCGTAGGCCGAGCACCACCCAATGTAGGGTAGCGTCACCAGGTTGGGGACGTTGGCGTCGTCCATCAGAGCGTCGTGGCCGAGACCGTCGGTCTCGTACGCGTAGATCCACCCGCCGTGCCGCGCGTCGTAGATGCGACCGTACCGCTCGATTCCCGTCTGCACGCGCTCTCCGAGCACGGTTGCCGCGCGGGCGAGCTGCCGGTCGCCGTATCCGATCTCTGCAAGCTCCGCAAGGTCGCGCAGCGCCACGGCTGCAAGCGCATTCTGCGGAATGTTGAAACGATACCGCACCGCGTCGTCGGACGGCCGGAACGCGCCCCAGATCATGCCGGTATTCGGATTGTATGCATCCTGCGTGGAGACGCGATACGGATAGCGATACGCGCTGCAGCGCGCGTGCCGCTCCTCGCATGTATACGTCGATACGACGACGCGGAGCGCCGCGTGCAGGCCGGCGGTGAAGATCGAGCGGTCGCCCGTCGTGCGCCAGTACACCCACGCCAGCAGGACGGGCCAGCCGAGAGAGTCGACTTCCCACTTGCGCTCCCAGACGTGGTAGTCCGCGGTAAAGGCCTCGGCGTAGGGGTCGACGAGGATGTTGCGCGCGTCTCGCTGGATTACGCCTGCGGTGCGCTCGCGCAGTACCGGAAAGAACGCTTCGAAGCGAATATACGGGATCGTCTGCGCCGACGAGTCGCGCAGCCACATCGCCGGAATATCGCCCGTCTGCACGTACGTCGTGTCGTCGTCTTCCAAAAAGAAGTCGTCGAACAGCGTGTGAAAGAGCGTCTGCGCTTCGATCATGCGATGGCGCCTGCCGGTCAGCGGGACGATGAGGGTTTGCGCCGGTGCAGGACACGCCGAAGCGAGCACGGCGAGCGCGAGCGCCGGTGCCAAGAGCATTCGTAGCAGGCTCACTCCTTGGCAGACCCTCGAAGCGCGTCCTCGACGACGCTCTGCGCGAGCGGTCCGAGGTCAACCGCGTCGGCGTTGGAGAGCAGGACCACGCCCAAACGCCGTGACGGAACGATCGCGACGTACGACGAGTATCCTTCGACGTACCCGCTGTGCCAAGCGCCGCGAAGCGTACCGATATTTCCGCTGAAGAAGCCCATGCCCGAGAACATGCGCGCGAGATCCGCTGCGTCGACGACGCGCAGCGCGAAGAGATCGTCGATCCAGCGCGCCATGTCGAGCGCGCTGGATTCCAAACCGGCGGCTGCGAAGGCGAGCGACGCCGATCCCGCGGCGACGCTTCCTTGCGCGCGGTTCGGCTCGTCGAGGAACGGATTCCAGCTCGCGGTTTCGTCGAGGCGAAGCGGCGCCAGGAGATCGCGCCGCAGCCACGCTGCCAGCGGTACGTGCGTCACGTCTTGCACGATGATGCCGAGCAGAACGTAATCGGTGTTGCTATAGCGCGTGCTCGTTCCCGGCGCGAACGCGAGCGGAAGCGAGGCGACGCGACGTACGAGCGACTCCGGCGAGACCGGCTGGCGCGCGCCTCGGTCGAAATCGGGCAGCTGCGCGTAATCTGGAATGCCGCTCGTGTGCTTCAGCAGCTCCGCGACGGTAACGTTGCGAGCGGCCGCATACCAGGGAACGTACGTCGCGAGCGTGTCGTCGAGGGAAAGGCGTCCGCGTTCGGCGAGCCGTAGGACGCTTGCCGCGACGAACGACTTTTCGAGCGAGGCGATAGCGAAGACCGTATGCGGCGTCGTCCGTACGGTTCGCCTGCGATCGGCGAAGCCGTAGCCGTGCGCGTAGACGATCTGCCCGTCGCGTACGACGGCCAGCGACAGGCCTAGGACGTGATGATCGCCCATGACGTACCGCACGATGGAATCGATGCTCGCCCGCTGCGGTGCGGTCAGTGCGAGAGCGAGTGCGATGCCGTGCATGCGTGCGCGTTTCGCCGTGCGCCCGAGCAGGTCCGCCGGCGCGGAAACCGCAATGCTGGAGTGCGTTGACGAAGCAGCCGATCGAGACGCTCGTACGCGATTTCCGAGCGGGCAAGCCGCGCGCGCTCGCGCGTGCGATAACGCTGTGCGAATCGGGTGCTGGCGCGCCGGTCATCGCCGCGCTCCACGCACTGGGCGGGCGAGCGACGATGGTCGGGCTCACCGGTCCTCCCGGCGTGGGTAAGTCGACGCTGTCGGCGGCGCTCGTCCGCAAGGCGCGCGGTTTGAACAAGCGCGTCGGTGTGATTTCCGTCGATCCGAGCTCGCCGTTTTCGCGCGGTGCACTGCTCGGGGATCGCATCCGTCTCGCGGAGCACTTCACCGATCCCGACGTCTTCATTCGCTCGATGGCGAGTCGCGGGCATCTCGGCGGCCTTGCCGGCGCGACCGCCGACGCAGCATTGCTCATGGACGCGTTCGGCTTTGATTTCGTCGTCGTGGAGACGGTGGGCGCGGGCCAAAACGAGGTCGAAATAGCGGAGCTGGCCGAGACGACGATCGTCGCTCTGCAGCCGGGAAGCGGGGACGCGATTCAGGTACTCAAAGCCGGCATTATGGAGATCGCCGACGTCTTCGTCGTCAACAAGGGCGACCACCCAATGGCGAATCAGCTGCGCCGCGAGATTCGCTCGATGATTGCGATCATGGAGTACACGGGTTGGATTCCCGAGGTCGTGACGACGCAAGCGTTGCACGGGGAAGGCATCGACGAGCTATGGTCGGCGATCGAGCGCCACGCCGCGTACTTGCACGAAAGCGGCGAGATTGCAGGGCGCCGGCGCGCCCGCTTCGTCCATCAGGTGCGGGCAATCGCAGCGGGGCGGATTCGCGAGCTCGTCGAGCGGCGGATCGCCGGCGAGCTCGCCGCGGACGGCGACCCGTACGCTGCCGCGGGGCGCGCGCTGGAGGCGCTCGGCATCCAGGAATGACCTGCGGGTTCCGTGCGTGAACCCCTACAGACCGTGGCAAAGATGATCGAGCGCGCCTCCTCCGAGCAGGCATGGAAAGAAGCATCCAAAGCAGGGAAGCGCCGCACCGGCCCCGGTTCGGGAGCCGTCGACCGCACGATCTCCGACGTGCCACTGCAGACGCTCTACGGTCCGGCGGACCTCGCGAACCTCGACGTCGAGCGCGATCTCGGATATCCCGGCTTCTATCCGTACACGCGCGGTCTCCACCCGAACGGATACCGCGATCGCCTGTGGACCATGCGACAGTTCGCCGGCTTCGGCACGGCGCGCCAGACGAACGAGCGCTACAAGTTCTTGCTCGCGCAGGGGCAGACGGGACTCTCCGTCGCCTTCGACATGCCGACGCTGATGGGGTATGACTCCGACGCGCCGCAAGCGCGCGGCGAAGTGGGCCGATGCGGCGTCGCGATCGACTCGCTCGCGGACATGGAGATGCTCTTTTCCGGCATCGACATGGGTGCGGTCACGACGTCCATGACGATCAACGGGCCGGCGGCCATCGCGCTCGCGCAATACGTCGCCGCCGCGGAGAAGCAAGGCGTCTCGCGACGCGTACTCGGTGGCACCGTCCAGGCAGACATTCTCAAAGAGTATATCGCGCAGAAGGAATGGATCTTTCCCCCGCGGCCACACATGCGGCTCATCGTCGATATGATCGCATTTTGCACGGACGAGATGCCGCGCTGGAACACGATTTCGATTTCGGGCTATCACATTCGCGAGGCCGGTTCGACCGCAGCGCAGGAACTCGCCTTTACCCTGGCCGACGGCTTCGCGTACGTCGAGGCGTGCGTCGCGCGAGGAATGGACGTCGATGCGTTCGCCCCGCGACTCTCGTTCTTCTTCAACTCGCACATCGATTTTTTCGAAGAGATCGCAAAGTTTCGCGCCGCGCGGCGGATCTATTCGCGTCGCATGCGCGAGCGGTACGGGGCAAAGGATCCGCGGTCGTGGCAGTTGCGTTTCCATACGCAAACGGCGGGGTGCAGCGCGACCGCGCAACAGCCGGAGAACAACATCGTTCGCGTTGCATACGAAGCGATGGCCGCGGTCCTCGGGGGGACGCAATCGCTGCATACGAACTCGATGGATGAAGTCCACGCTCTCCCGTCCGAGAAGTCGGCCGAGATCGCGCTGCGCACTCAACAGGTGCTGGCGTACGAAACGAACGTCGCGAACGTCGTCGATCCGCTCGGTGGATCGTACTTCGTCGAAGCGCTGACCGACGAGATCGAGCGAGAAGCCGAAGCATACTTCGCGCAAATCGCCGAGTACGGCGGAGTCGTCGAAGCGATCGAGGCGGGCTTCTTCCAGAGAGAGATCGCGGAGGCCAGCTACCGGTATCAGCGGTCGATCGAAGCGAAGGACCGCGTCGTCGTCGGAGTCAACGCGTTCGAGAAAAATGAGGAGCTTGCGGACATCGAGCTGCTGCGTATCACCGAAGAGACGGAGGCCGAGCAGGCGGAAGGCGTGCGGCGCGTGCGCGAGCATCGCGACGCGCGGCTCGCGCGAGCGGCGCTCGAGCGGCTGCAGGGCGCGTGCCGGGACCCGAAGGACAACGTCATGCCGCACCTCATCGCGTGCGTGAATGCGTATTGCACCGAGGGCGAGATCGTCGATGCGATGGTCGAGGTCTACGGGCGCTATGTCGAACGGAGCGTATTCTAGCACATGCAAGGATTGAACGAGATTCAGCGCCACCGCGCGCGCCGCACCCTATCGGAGGTGAAGCAGAAGTTGGAAGAAGCGTTGCGCTTGAGCCGCCGCCGCGACCGCTGCATGCTCGCCGTCCACGACCGTGAGAAGCACTCCACCTGATGCCGCGACCACTGCGGATCGTCGTCGCGAAGGCGGGTCTCGACGGCCACGACCGGGGAGCAAAGGTCATCGCGCGCGCGTTGCGCGACGCGGGCATGGAGGTGATCTACACCGGGCTCTTTCAGTCGCCGGAGCAGATCGTTCAAACCGCCATTCAAGAGGATGCGGACGGCATCGGGCTTTCGATCCTGTCGGGAGCGCACATGACGCTCTTTCCGCTGGTGTTGGAGCAGCTCAAGGCGCAAGACGCGCAGGACGTCGTCTTTTTCGGCGGCGGGACGATACCGCCCGACGACGCGAAGGCGCTCAAGCGCATGGGTGTCCGCGCCATTTTCACGCCAGGAACGCCGCTAGGGGAGATCGTGGAGTTCGTCAGACGCGAGTGCGGAAGGCGCGAGCTGGTTAATTGAAGGCTCGAACGCGCGTCGCGCCGTCGCCGACGGGCGACCCGCACGTCGCTACCGCGTACGTCGCGCTCATCAACGCGTGCTTTGCGCGCGCCTCCGGTAGCGACGGCCGATTCATCCTGCGCATCGAGGACACGGACAGGACGCGGAGCACGCAAGCGTCCGAAGAGGCGATCCTCGCGTCGCTGCATTGGCTTGGTTTATCGTGGGACGAAGGTCCGGACGTAGGCGGCCCGCACGGTCCGTACCGGCAGAGCGAGCGTTCCGCGATCTACGCCGAGTACGCGAACCGGCTGCTGCAAGGCGGCCACGCCTTCAGGTGCTTCTGCAGCGCGGAGCGGCTCGAAGAGATGCGCGTCGCGCAGCGCGCCGCGCACGAGCCGCCGCACTATGACGGGCATTGCTTGAACCTTGCGCAGCAGACGATCGCCGAGAACGAACGCGCGGGCGTTCCGTCGGTGCTTCGTTTGAAAGTGCCGCGCGACGGCGTCTGCGTATTCGAAGACGCGTTGCGCGGGCGGATCGAGATCGAGTGGAAGACCGTCGACATGCAGGTCCTTATGAAGTCCGACGGATTTCCTACATACCATCTTGCGAACGTCGTCGACGACCACCTCATGGGCGTGACGCACGTCATTCGTGGCGAGGAGTGGATCAGCTCGACGCCCAAGCACCTGCTGCTCTACGACTACTTCGGATGGAGCGGCAACGCTCCGGCGTTCTGCCACCTGCCGCTCTTGCGCAACCCAGACAAGAGCAAGCTCTCGAAGCGCAAGAACCCGACGAGCATTCTGTACTATCGCGCGCGTGGCTTTCTTCCCGAGGCGCTGCTCCACTTTCTCGGTGCGCTCGTCGACGGCCGCAACGACGAAGCGTTGCTGAGCTGCAGCTCGACGAGCGACGTGCTTACGCGCATGTGCTCGGACTTCGATCTCACGCGCATCTCGCTCGGCGGCCCCGTCTTCGATCTGGAGAAGTTGACGTGGCTCAACGGACAGCACCTGCGGCGCCACACGACGTCGCAGATGCTCTTACTGCTGCAGGGCTGGGGCTACGCATGGCCTGAAGCAATCGCGCCCGCGTGGCGCGAGCGCGTCGCTCGGCTCGCGATGGAGCGGATCAGAACGTTGGAAGAGTTCGGCCCGCTCGTCGCGTTTCTCGCCGAGCGGCCGCAGCTCTCGAAGGCCGATCTCGAGCTTGCCAAGCTGCCGCCCTCCGCCGCGTCCGAGGCGCTGAAGCTCGCGCTCGCGCGGCTTTCGGAGCTTCCGGATGGCGATTGGCGCGAAGCCGAGATCGGTCGAGTACTGAAGAGTGCGGTCGCAGAGCATGCGTGGCCGTTCGCGCAGGGGCTGCGTTTTCGCGACGCCGTTCGCGTCTACTACGTCGCCGTCACGGGTAGCCCGACGTCGCTGCCGCTCTTCGACGCGATGGAGATTCTCGGAAAGAGCGAATCCTTGCGCAGACTGGAGACTGCCTTGGAGAGACTGCATTGAGCGGCGTTCGCGCAATCGTTCTCGCGGCCGGGAAGGGCACGCGCATGAAAAGCGCGGTGCCGAAGGTCTTCCACGAGCTATGCGGCCGCCCGATGCTGTGGTGGGTTCTGCGCGCGCTGCGCGAGGCCGGCGTCGAGGACGTCGTCGTCGTCATCTCGCCGGAGATGCGGCCTGGCTTCGCCGCGCTCGGCGGTGCGGAAGCGGTCGTGCAGAAGGAGCAGTTGGGCACGGGGCATGCGCTGCGTATCGCGCTCGAGTCGCTCGAGCCGCGCAGCGGCGGCCGTATCCTCGTGACCAACGGCGACATGCCTCTTGTGACGGGCGAGATCTTCGCGGCGGCAACCGACGCGCTGGGCACGGATGCCATGGCGCTCGTCACGCTGCATGCCGGACCCGAGTCGAGCTTCGGGCGGATCGTGCGGCGCGGCGAGTGCGTCGAACGCATCGTCGAGGCGCGCGACGCAACCGCGGACGAGCTGGCAATCGAGGAGACGAACGCCGGCATCTACGCCATGGACGAAGGAAAGGCGCGCGGCGCGCTCGCGGCGCTGCGCAACGAAAACGCGCAGCGCGAGTATTACCTCACCGACACGGTGGAGCTGCTGGCAAGCGGTGGAAACCGCGTCAACCCGATCTTGCTGCGAGAGGGGCGCAACCTGCTGGGCGTCAACGACCGGGCGGAGCTCGCCATCGCGCGCGCGCGAGTGAACGAGCGTCTCTGCATGCAGCACATGCGCGACGGCGTGACGATCGTCGATCCGGAGTGCACGTATTTGGAGCCCGAGCTTGCGATCGGCCGCGACACCGTTATCTACCCGAACACCGCGATCGGACGCCTCTCGCGAATCGGCCAAGGATGCACGATCGGCCCGAACGCGCGCCTCTCGAACGCGACGATCGGGGCGCGAACCGAAGTACGAGAGAGCGTGATTCTCGACAGCGTCATCGGAGACGACGCGCACGTCGGCCCGTTTGCCCATCTGCGGGGCGAGAGCGTTCTTGCAAACGATGTGCGCATCGGGAACTTCGTCGAGTTGAAGAACGCGCGCCTCGAGAGCGGTGCCAAGGCCAGCCATCTCTCGTACCTCGGCGATGTCACCGTCGGAGAGGACGCCAACGTCGGCGCTGGGACGATCACGTGCAACTTCGACGGCAAGCGGAAGAACAGGACGAAAATCGGGAAACGCGCCTCGATCGGCTCGAATTCGTCGCTCGTCGCTCCGGTCGAGATCGGCGATGACGCGCTCACGGGCGCTGGCTCCGTCGTCACGAAGGACGTGCCCGCCGGCGAACGCGTCGCGGGCAATCCCGCCCGTCCGCTTCCCAAAAAGCCGTCCTAGGACCCGGATCCCACGGCACTCTCCACCATGTGGAGGGTACCTTCGCGCAGTTCGTTGCCGCAGCACGCCGATCGAGCAGCGCGGTTTTGTCGGCGATCGACTGTGCGACGCGCGCGGCCGAGCCCGAGCTCGACGCCGCGCTGTTCTTCGCGAGCGACGAGAGCGTCCTGAGTTGCGTCTACGCGCGCGGCCCGCGCACCGAGCACTTTCGCAGCGTGCGGATGCGCCACGCCGCCGACGGACGGCTGCCCGCGCGCGCGGCGATCGTGGCGCAAGCGGTCGTTTCTTCACGGCGACTCGACGCGCTCATGCCCGGCGACCGAGCGGCGATCGCCGTGCCCATGATTTCGGAACGCGCCGTTCGCGGCGTCTGGTACGCCGCGACCGCGACGGCCGCCGGTTTACCGAATGCGCAGCGCGTGACGCGGATCGTCGCGAGCGCGACGGAGATCTATCTTCTCGCGCTGGAGCGTGAAGCGGATCGCGCGGATGCCACCTTCGACGGTTTGACCGGCGCGCTCTCACCGCGCGCATTTCGCCTGAGGCTGCACGACGTCATGCGCTCGACAAGCGGGGCCGTGCTCTCGCTCTGGTTCGTCGACACGGACCGCTTCAAGGAGATCAATGACGCGTACGGACACGAGGCGGGCGATCTCGTGCTGCAGCGCATGGCGGCGTTGCTCGGAGAGCACGCCGTGCCCGGGGTCGACGTTGTCGGCCGAAAAGGCGGCGACGAGTTCTGCATGCTCCTGCACGGCTCTCGAAAGCTGCGAGCGATCGAGCGTGCGCGTGCGTTCTGCGCGGCGGTGAGAACGCACGATTTCGGCGTGCCGATGCAGTTGACCGCGAGCATCGGGGTTGCCGCATTCCCGTTCGACGCCGGCGATGCGGCCGCTCTGCTGGAAACTGCGGACGCGGCCATGTACCACGCCAAACGCTGCGGGCGCGACCGCGTCGCATACGCGGTCGAAGGCGCCGGCTTCGCTTTGTATGAATAGGGCGGGAGATGAGCCTTCTGCTCGCCGTTGCGGTCGACGCGCTCGACCGGTACGTGAATGCGATTCCGTCTGCGCGGTTGCTTGCCGAGCCGATCGCCCGTCTCGTCGACGCCGACCGGCAAGCGGCGGGCGCCCGGCTCATCGCATTCGAGCTGCCGGGATGGTTCGCCGCCGTTTTTGCCCAAGCGCTCGCGCTGCTCTACTTCTGGCGAGCCGGTGGCGCCGCGCGATGGCGCGACGCGCTCCGTGCAGCGCTCGGCGGAGAAGCCGCGGTCCGCTTTGCATTCGGTGCTTCGCTGGCAGTCGTCGCTCGTACGGCGGCCGTTCTGCCGTCGTTCTACGTCTGGCGCGTCGAACGCGTCATGGGCCTCTCGCACGTGCTGACGCGAGTGTGGGCCTACGAGTACGTGCTCGGAACGCTCATCGGCATGCTCGTCGCGGGATGCATCGCGGTCGTCGTGCTGTGGCTCGTCGAGCGCACGCATCAGTGGTATCTCTATACGATCGCGGGCATCATCGTCATATCGCTCGTGGGAACGCTCGTCGACCCATATGTGATCGCACCGCTCTTCGAGCGCTACGCGCCCCTCGGCGGTGCGATCGGCGTGCGCGCCCGCGCGTTCGCGGCACGGGAAGGATACGCCGGCGTTCCGATAGTCGTCGAGCATCGCGTCGACCGCATTCCAGTGGATGCAGCGAAGACCGAAGGCATGGGGTCTACGCAGCGCATCGTTCTCGCCGACGCGGTCGTCGACACCTCGACGCCGCAAGAGATCGAGTTCTATATCGCCGCGGAGATCGCGCAGCTCGACAAGCACGACCCGTTGAATCTCGCGCTCGTCGATGCCGCGATCGCCATCATCGGCATCGCGATCGCGGTGTTCATCGCCGATCGCGTGCCGTTTCGGCGTGACGACGATCCCATCTCGCGCATCACGCTGGTCGGTGCGCTTCTCGCGATCGTGTATATCGTTGCCGTACCGATCGACCATGCCGCCGTGGTGTCGATGCGCCTGCGGGCCGAGCACGCGGCCGTCGCGATGACCGGAAATCGAGCGGCGGCGCTGCGCGCGCTCGTGCGCGCGGGCGACGAGCAGATCGAACAGGTCTGCCCGAGCACTGTCGGCCGCACGTTCTTGTATCGCGCGCCGACGCTCGGCGAGGACGCCCTCGCCGTCGGCAGCAGGACGACGGGCTGCCCTTAGGGTTCAATCGCCGCCGCGATTGACGGGGGAGCCGATACCCTGCCAGGTGTTCGCGAAGCGCATCGCGGCGTCGATCCCTTCGTTCAGCCACACCTGTACGGCGTCCGCTGCGGCCGCCACTATGGCGGAAAGTGCGGCGCGTTCGGATTCATCGAAGGGCGTGAGCACGTGATCGACGGTGTCGTACTTCGGGCGGCCGACGCCGATGCGTAGTCGCGGGAAGTTCTCGCCCATCGTCGCGATGATCGAGCGCAAACCGTTGTGTCCGCCGTGTCCTCCGAACGGACGCGCGCGCAGCTTCCCGAACGGCAAGTCGATGTCGTCCGCGACGACGAGCACGTCTTCGGCCGGCGTGCGGTACCAGGACGAGATCAGGCGCACCGGCGCACCGCTCAAGTTCATGAACGAGGTTGGTTCGACGAGTACGACGCCACGTGCCGAATCGTAGGCCTGGCGTGCGGAGTCTTTTCTCTTCCATCGCTCGACGCCCAAACGCCCGGCGAGCTCGTCGACGACCATGAAGCCGAGGTTGTGGCGCGTCCGTTCGTACTCGCGGCCAGGATTGCCGAGGCCAACGACGATGCGAGGCGCGACGCGGGGCCTCACGCCTTAGGCGCTTCCGCCTCGGTCTTCTCTTTCTCTCCGATGACCTCGGGTTGCGCCTCTTCGAGTATGGGCGCGGCCGCTTCTTCGAGTTGATGCGCCGTCTTCGATGCCTCGATCGCGATGATGACGGTATCGGCCGGCGTGACGAGCGCGAAGCCCTTCGGCAGCGCGATGTCTCCGGCGACCACGTGCTCGTGAATACCTAACTCCGAAACGTCCACCTCGAGCTGCGACGGAAGTGCGTCGACGGGACCCTCGATTTCGATTTCGTGGGCGAGTACGTCCATGACGCCGCCGAACTCGCGCACGCCTCGCGACGTTCCCGTCGGTACGATTCGCGCGCGCGTGCGCACGTTCTCGTGAGCCGAGACGCGCAGTAGGTCCGCATGCACGATCTTGCGCGATACGGGATCGCGCTGAATCTCGCGAACGAGCGCCGTATCCTTCGCCTTGCCGTCGTCGGTGAGCGTGATCATGCCGGTGCGCCCGCCCCGCACGAGCAGCTCTTCGAACGCCCGCAAATCGGCGGCAAGAGGCTCCGGAACGCTCCCGTGACCGTAGAGGACGAGGGGAACTTTCCCCGCCGCGCGCAGCCGGCGCACGCCGGTCGTGCCGATCGCGGCACGGTGCTCGACCGAAAGTTTCAAGTCTGTGTTCGCCATGATACTCCGAAAGGATTAGCCGACGGCTGCCGGTTTCGGCACCGAGGCTGCAATGTCAAAAGGGTCGATGTCTTCGCCGAAAAGCTCGGAAACGGAGCGGTTCGTAGTGATGCGAGCGATCGCGTCGGCGAAGGTTTGTGCGATCGAGAGCTGCACGAACTTCGGATGTTGATCCACGTTTACCAGCGGAATCGTGTTCGTGACGACGATGCGCTCGATCGCCGAGTTCTCGAGCACCGCAACCGCCTCGCCCGCAAAGATCCCGTGCGTCGCAACGGTGAGCACGCGGGTCGCGCCGCGTTGGCGAATCGCCTGGGCCGCCTTGTCGAGCGTTCCGCCCGTCGAGATCATGTCGTCGACGATGATCGCCGCTCGCCCCTCGACGTCGCCGACGATCTCCGCTACCTCGTTGACGTCCGGTTCGGGACGCCGCTTGAATACGATGGCGAGCGAGCTGTTGAGGCGCTTGGCGAACAGCTCCGCCCGGTGCACGCCGCCCGCGTCGGGAGAGACGACGACGATGTGGTCGTCGCACAGGCCTTCCTTCTTCAGGTAGTTGCAGAGCGTCGGCATCGCCATTAGGTTGTCGACCGGAATGTCGAAGAAGCCCTGGATCTGCGCCGCGTGCAGGTCCATCGTCACGATGCGTTTGGCGCCGGTGACCTTCAGGATGTTCGCCATGACCTTGGCGGAGATCGGCTCTCTGCCTTTTGTCTTCTTGTCTTGCTTGGCGTACCCGTAGTAGGGGATCACCGCAGTGATTCGCGACGCCGACGCGCGGCGCAGCGCATCGATCATCAGCAGCAGCTCCATGACGGCGTCGTTGACGCCGTTCCCGTTGGGCGCCTTGCAAATTGACTGGACGACGAAAACTTCCGAGCCTCGAACGTTTTCTTGGATTTCGATGCGCGTCTCTTCGTTCTTGAACTTCGCGACCAGCGCTTTGCCGACGTTCACCTTGAGGCGTTTGGCAATTTCCTCGGCGAGCGCCCGGTTCGAGCTCCCGCTGAAAACCAATGGACTACTGCTCAAGAGGCGTCTCCCGATACCATGCGACCTCCCAGGGTTCGTTTTCAAGGGCGATGCACCTTGCGCATTCGCCCCGCGCCGCGCGCCGCGCGCGCGGGCGGGACCCCGTTTCCACGGTGGCGTAGCCAGACCGTAACCATGCCCCGCTTTCAACTCATTGCTCCGTACGCGCTTGCCGGAGATCAGCCCAAGGCGACCGACGCGCTCGCGCTGGGGCTGCAGCGCAACGACCGTGCGCAGACGCTCCTGGGGGTCACGGGCAGCGGGAAGACGCTCGCCATGGCGCGGGTCGTGGAGCTCGTACAGAAGCCGACGCTCGTGCTCTGCCACAACAAGACGCTGGCAGCGCAGCTGTGCGCGGAGTTCCGCGAGTTCTTTCCCAAGAACTCGGTCGAGTACTTCGTCTCGTACTTCGACTACTACCAGCCCGAAGCGTACGTCCCGTCAACGGACACGTACATCGAGAAGGACAGCTCGATCAACGACGAGATCGAGCGCCTGCGCCATTCGGCAACCCAGGCGATTTTAACGCGCCCGGACACGCTCGTCGTGGCGTCGGTCTCGTGCATCTACGGTTTGGGATCGCCGTCGGATTACGTCGAGATGTCGGCTTCGGTGCACGTCGGCGAGGAGATCGATCGCGACGCGCTGCTGCACAAGCTCGTCGACATGCAGTATCGCCGCAACGATCTGAACCTCGTGCGCGGCACCTTCCGCGTTCGGGGTGACGTGTTGGAGTTCGTTGCCGTCGACGAGGAGCTCGTTCACCGCATCGAGTTCTTCGGCGATAGAATCGAGGCGATCAACGTCGTGAACTTGCTGACCGGCGAGTACCTCGAGAGCAAAGACGATCTGACGATCTTTCCCGCGAAGCACTTCATTACGCCGGACGAGAAGCTTCAACGCGCAATTGCCGCCATCGAAATCGAGCTCGACGAGCGTTTGCGCTGGTTTCGCGAGCGCGGCGGCCTGCTCGAAGCGCAGCGCCTGGAACAGCGCACGAGATACGATCTCACGATGCTGCGAGAAGTCGGGTACTGCAACGGAATCGAGAACTACTCGCGGCACTTGACGGGGCGCGAGGCTGGCTCGACGCCGTGGTGCCTGCTGGACTTCTTTGCGCGCGATTGGCTGCTGTTCGTCGACGAGTCGCACGTGACGCTGCCGCAAGTGCGCGGCATGTACGCGGGCGATCACGCTCGCAAGGCGGTCCTCGTTGAGCACGGATTCCGCCTCCCGAGCGCGCTCGACAACCGGCCGCTGACCTACGACGAGTTCGAGCGTCACGTCAATCAGGTCGTATACGTGTCCGCGACGCCCGGAGCGTACGAGGTAGCGCGTTCGTCGCAGGTCGTCGAGATGATCATCAGACCGACGGGTCTGGTCGATCCCGAGGTCGACGTTCGCCCGACGCGCAACCAGGTGGACGATCTGATGGAAGAGATCCGCGTGCGCGTGGAGCGCAAGGAGCGCGTCCTCGTCACCACGCTGACGAAGAAAATGGCCGAGGATCTCGCCGACTACCTCGTCGAGATGGGGCTGCGCGTGCGCTATCTGCACAGCGAGATCGACACGCTGGAGCGCGTTGCCATCCTGCGGGATTTGCGCGCCGGCGTTTTTGACGTGCTCGTCGGCATCAACTTGCTGCGCGAGGGCCTCGATCTGCCCGAGGTCTCGCTCGTCGGCATCTTGGACGCCGACAAAGAAGGCTATCTTCGCAGCGGGACGTCGCTCATTCAGACGATCGGGCGCGCCTCGCGCAACGTCGAGGGCAAAGTCATCATGTACGCCGACACCGTGACGGAGTCGATGGCGAAGGCCATCGGCGAGACGCGGCGCCGGCGCGAAATGCAGGTCGAGTACAATCGCGAGCACGGCATCGAGCCGCGCTCGATTCGCAAGGAGATCCGCGACATCCTGAGCATGGTCGGCGGAGGCACCCAGACGCGCGAGGGTAAGCGCGTCGAGCGCATGCCGCGGGAGCTCGCCCTGAAGACCATCGCGGAGCTCGAGCGCCGGATGCGCGAGCACGCGTCGAACCTCGAGTTCGAGCGTGCTGCGGCGCTGCGAGACGAGCTCGTCGAGCTGCGCAAACAGATCGGGGCGAGCGAGTCGCTGCTCTTCGGCGGAAAGGCGCCCAAGATCTTCGACCGTTCGCTGGAGGAGACCGCATGGTAGCACTCGGCGAGATACTCATCGTTGCACTGATCGTTGCGGCCGCCGTCGGCATCCACGCGGTCATCCAACGCCGCAGCGACTACCACCGGCTTCAGGATCATAACGACGTCGCGGGGTTTTTGCTGTCGGTCGTCGGCGTTACGTATGCCGTGCTGCTGGGCTTCGTCGTGGTGCTCGTCTGGCAGCGCTATGCCGCAGCGCAAGACTACGTGCAACAAGAAAGCGCCGCAGTGGCGGACGCCTACCGCGTCGCCGCCGGCTTTCCACAGCCGCTGCGCGGCGCGGTGCGTGCCGATCTGCGAGAGTACGTGCAGTCGGTCGTCCGGCGCGAGTGGCCGGCGATGCGCCGCGGCATCGTCATCGGCTCGTCGAGCTCGCTCGAGCGCGCGGCGTACGACGTCGACACGTTTCGTCCGGGCAACGCCGGCGAAGTAAACGTGCAACAGAGCGCGATGCGCGAGCTACACGCCGTCTTCGACGCTCGCCGCAGGCGCTTCGCGCAGGTCGCGCCGTCGGTTCCACCGATCCTTTGGATCGCGCTCGTTGCCGGCGGGATCGTGACGCTCTTCTTCACGTATCTCTTGGGCACCGCGAACCGAGCGGCGCAACTCGCGATGACCGCCGCCGTTGCCGGAATCGTGGCGGTGCTGTTCGTCGTGATCGGCGAGTTCGATACGCCGTACAGCGGCGCCGTCGCCGTGCAGCCGTCCAACTGGGCGATCGTCTCGCAGCAGCTTCCGACGCTGCGATAGCGCCGCGCGTCAGCCGTCGACGTAGATTGCGTTTGCGATTGCGCCGAGCAGCTGACCCAGAATCGCCACGCCGTCCACGTCGTGACCGAACGCTATGTCGTTCACGTAGATGCAGAACGCCACGTGCTTGCCGCTGCGCGTCGTTACGTATCCGACGAGGCCTCTGCTGTACACCGCACCGTGCGAGAGAAGGTTCGGCCATCCCCACGCACCCGTCTTGGCGTGCACCCTGCCCCGCGCGGGAGCGCCCGTCTGTACGTCCGCGAGCGTTCCGTCCACGCCGAGAATCGGAAGCGCCCGATAGAAATCACCGTACCACGGTTGGGAGTGCACCCAGGCGAGGTAATGCACCATGAACGCAGGCGCGAAGTAATCGTACGCGCCCTCGCCGTCGGATTGCGAGGCGCCGGAAAGGTCCATGCCGGCGTTGCGTAAGAACCGCGCTTCGACGTCGAACCCCGCCTGCAGCCGACCGTGCCGGGCGTGTCCGGCGTAGACGCCCAGAAGGTAGGGCATCTCTGCCGCGTGCAGATTGTCGCTTACTTTGAGCGTTACCCTGACGTCTTCGCGCAACGGCGGCGAAACGTGCTCGGCGACGAGATTTGCGGGCAGATAGGACGACGCGTACGCCGCTCGCACGAACGGCGCGTCCGGCGGCGGATTCTCGATTGCCACGCCGGCATCGCGCAGCGCGATGGTGAGCGCGTCTTCGGCGAAGCGCGGCGGATTCGCAACGCGATACGCGTAGAGCGTCGGTTTGTCGGTACTCTTGACGGTACCCGCGATCGTGACGATGCGTCCTCCGTGCCCGTCGTCGGCGTCGGTCATCGCGAGCGTATCGTCGGTGTGTGGCCCCGCAGTCCTCGCTGCGTTGACGAAGCGCGCGTATGGCGTCTGCGGTGAGATCGACACGACGCGCGCGGGGTCTGCGGCGCGCGCGCCCGGAGCGACGATCACGTCGATGATGTTGTCGTTGAGGATCATGGGATTGACGTCGGTCCCCGTACCCGCTTCCATGCCTGCGTCGGGGAAGAGCGTCGCGTCGACGAAGACGCGGCCGGTGATGGCGTGGATTCCACGCGCCGCGATCTGCTTGGCGAGATCGCGCAGCACCGCAAGCGGATCGCCGGGTACGGCTTTGGTTTCGGGCGAGCCGTCGTACGCATGGTCCTCGTTCTCGAATGCGAGCGTTCCGTTGCGCTGAATGCGCTGCGAGATATCGGGATCGCCCGACGCTACCAGCACGAGATCGCCGTGCAGCACGCCGCCTGCGACGGGGCCGGTGCGATAGACCGGCGTCCGAAAGCGGAAGTTCGGGCCGAGGACGCCGAGTGCCGTTCCTTCGGTCAGCGTCTTCGTCGTCGATGCGGGAACGAAGAGATGCTGCGCGTCGCGCGCGTAGAGCATGCGGCGATGGTCGATGTCGTAGACCGCGATGCCGAAGTAGCCGCGGGCGTACCGCGGATTGCTCGTCAGCCGGGCGATCGCCTGAGCGAGCGTCGGGCGCGCGGCCGCAGACGGAGGCGGCACGAGCAAGAGCGCGGCCGTTGCCAAGGCGGCGACGAGACGAAGGATACGCATCGTTGAGCCGAAGTTAGAGCGCATGCTCGCCGCCGTCCTGCTCGCCGTCTCGCTGGCCCACGCCCGGAGCGCTCGCGTCGCCCTCCCGAATGCGGCTCGGCGCTGAAGGGTAATCCCATCGAGGTCGTGCTCTTCGACCTCGACGACACGCTCCACGACGACACGGCTGCCTATCGGCGCGCCGCGCTGCGCGTCGCGCGCGACGTCGAGGCCGAGCGCGGGATAGACGCGACGCGGCTCGACGAAGCGTATGCGGCGGAGGTTCACGGATTTTGGGGCGGGCTTTCGGCCGACGATCTGACGACGCGGATCGGCGGAGTGCGAAAGCGGCTGTGGGCGCGAGCGCTTGCAGCGGTCGGCGTTGAGGACGACGCGCTCGCGGAGCGTTGCGCTCGCGATTACAACGCGTACCGGCGAGAGTATTTCGCCCTCTTTCCGGGAGCGCTCGAGCTGCTGCGATCGCTTCGCCGCACGGGCAAGCGCATCGGCTTGGTCACGAATGGCTTCGCGGAAACACATCACGAGAAGATCACGCTATTGAAGATCCGCGACGTTCTCGATGCGATCTTCATCGCGGATGAGGTCGGCATGCTCAAGCCCGACCCGCAGCTTTTCGCGCACGCATGCCGGGTGCTCGGCGTCGCGCCCCAAGCCGCTGCCATGGTCGGCGATCGTTACGACCGCGATATCCGGGGCGCGCTCGAAGCCGGGCTTTTCACCATCTGGGTAAACGTGCGCGGAGAAGAGCTGCCCCGCGGGGCTCGGCCGCCCGACGCAACGTGCGCCTCCATTCTGGACGTGGGGCCGATCATCGAAGCCGCATCCTTCCCGGCGACCCGCGGTTCATAGGGGACGGACACTTTTATGCCCCTTGATTCGATCGTTATCAAAGGCGCGCGCGAGCATAATCTCAAGAACGTCGATCTCGTTCTTCCGCGCAACAAGCTGATCGTCGTCACCGGCCTCTCCGGGTCGGGCAAGTCGTCGCTTGCCTTTGACACGATCTACGCCGAAGGACAGCGCCGGTACGTCGAGTCGCTCTCCTCGTACGCACGGCAGTTCCTAGGGCAGATGGAGAAGCCGGACGTCGAGTACATCGAGGGTCTCTCGCCGGCGATCTCGATCGATCAGAAGTCGACCTCGCACAACCCGCGCTCGACGGTCGGCACCGTGACCGAGATCTACGATTATCTTCGTCTTCTGTACGCGCGCGTCGGCACGCCGCACTGCCCGGCGTGCGGGCGCGAGATCAGCACGCAGACGAGCGAGCAGATCGTCGACGCGCTCCTCGCGCTGCCGGACCAGACGCGCGTTCAACTGCTCGCTCCGCTCGTGCGTGGGCGCAAGGGCGAGTACGCCAAGCTCTTCGAGGAGATTGCCAAAGAGGGGTTCGTACGGGTTCGCGTCGACGGCGAGATCCGCGAGCTCCGTTCGAAGATCGCTCTGGACAAGAAGCGAAAGCACACGATCGAAGTCGTCGTCGACAGGCTCGCGATCAAACCCGACGTGCGCAAGCGCCTGACCGACTCCGTCGAGACGACGCTGCGGCTTTCGAGCGGCATCCTCACCGCGTCCTTCGACTCTCCCGCTGCGCGGGCGGCTCAGGAAGACAACGTCAAGGACGTGACGTTCAGCGAGGCGTTCGCGTGCGTCGATTGCGGCGTCTCCTTTGAAGAGCTGGCGCCGCGTCTCTTCTCGTTCAACTCACCGTACGGCGCCTGCCCGGCCTGCACGGGCCTCGGCGTCAAGACCGAGATCGATCCCTGGAAGGTGATTCCCGACCGCTCGAAGTCGATCTCTCAAGGCGCGATCGCGCCGTGGAGCCGGACGCTCGGGACGGGGAAGTATCCCTCGATGAACCCGTACTACCTGCAGCAGCTCGAACGCGTCCTGCGGCGGCATCGCGTGAAGGCCTCGACGCCGATCGACGACATGAGCGACGACGTGGTCGACCTCATCCTGTACGGAACCGACCGCGAGCAGCAGTTTTCGTACACGTCGCGTTCCGGTACGACGTGGGAATACCGATCCTCGTTCGAGGGCGTCGTCAACAATCTGCAGCGCCGGTACAACGAGACGTCGAGCGAGTACGTCAAAGAAGACATCGAGAAGTACATGTCGTCGTCGGTCTGCCCGGTGTGCAAGGGTGCCCGCCTCAAGCCCGAGGCGCTCGCCGTCACCGTCGGCGGCACGAACATCGACGCGCTGACGCGCAACTCCATCGAGCAGTCGGAGACGTTCTTTCGAAATCTACCGCTCACCGAGCGCCAGGAGAAGATCGCGCACCAAATCGTCAAGGAGATCCGTGCGCGGCTGGGATTTCTCTCGAGCGTCGGTCTCGGCTATCTCACGCTCGCGCGCTCGGCCACAACGCTCGCGGGTGGGGAATCGCAACGCATCCGGCTTGCGACGCAGATCGGCAGCGCGCTCGTCGGCGTTCTCTACATTCTCGACGAGCCGTCGATCGGCTTGCATCCGCGCGACAACGACCGCCTGCTCGCGACGCTGCGAACGCTGCGCGACCTGGGCAACACGCTCATCGTCATCGAGCACGACGAAGATACGATGCGTACCGCCGACGTCATCGTCGACATCGGTCCGGGAGCGGGCGCCGAAGGCGGCGAGATCCTCACGGTGGGTACGCTCGATGAGGTTCTTCGCAACCCGCGATCCGAAACGGGGGCGTATCTGTCGGGCCGCAAGTTCATCCCGATTCCACGACGCCGGCGCGCGCCCCGCGGCTGGCTCGAGATCAAGAAAGCGACGGCGAACAACCTGCGCGGCATCGACGTACGCATTCCGGTTGGCGTCTTTTGCGCGGTGACCGGAGCGAGCGGGAGCGGCAAATCGACGCTCGTCAACGAGGTGCTCGTTCGCGCGCTCGAGGCGTACCTCCACGGCCAGCGCGGCGCGGCGGGAACGTACGCAAGCGTGAAGGGGACGGACCAGCTCGACAAGATCGTCGTGATCGACCAGTCGCCCATCGGTCGCACGCCGCGCAGCAATCCGGCGACGTATACGGGCGCGTTCGATGCCGTTCGCGAGCTCTTCTCGCTCGTCCCGGAATCGAAGGTACGCGGGTACACGCCGGGACGGTTTTCATTCAACGTGAAGGGCGGTCGCTGCGAGGCGTGCCAGGGCGACGGAATCATCAAGATCGAGATGCACTTCCTCCCCGATGTGTACGTGCCGTGCGAAGTGTGCAAGGGAAGACGCTACAACGCGCAGACGCTCGAGGTGAAGTACAAGGGCAAATCAATCGCCGACGTGCTCGAGATGCGCGTCGACGAGGCGAGCGGCTTCTTCGAGACGATTCCGCGCATCTACAACAAACTGCATACGATCTGCGACGTGGGCCTCGGGTACGTCAAGATGGGCCAGCCGGCGACGACGCTCTCGGGCGGTGAGGCACAGCGCGTGAAGCTCGCGACGGAGCTCTCGCGACGCTCGACCGGCCGAACGTTCTACGTGCTCGACGAACCGACGACGGGGCTGCACTTTGCCGACATCCACAAGCTCCTCGAGGTGCTCCAGCGCTTGGTCGAGACGGGAAACAGCGTACTCGTCATCGAGCACAATCTCGATGTCGTGAAGAGCGCGGACTATTTGGTCGATCTGGGGCCGGAGGGCGGCGACCGCGGCGGAACGGTGGTGGGAACCGGCACGCCGGAGGAGCTCTCGCGCAACCCTGCGTCGTACACCGGCGCGTATCTCGTTCCGGTTCTGCGCGACGAGCGCGCGGTCGGGCACCACGTCCCCGACGCGCAGCATCTCGCGAGTCTCGAGCGCGAGAACATGCGCGTCCTCGACGATCTGGCCAAGAGCGAACGCGTCGAAGTCGAAGCGTAGCTTCGATGAGCGTCCAAGAGCGGGCGGCGGACCTGCGCGCGCGCCTCGAAGAGGCCAACGTTCGGTACTACGTGCTCGACGCGCCGACCATCACCGACGCGGCGTACGACGCGATGCTGCGCGAGCTCGTGGAGCTCGAAGCGGCACACCCCGAGCTGCGGACTGCCGATTCCCCAACGCAGCGCGTCGGAGCTCCCGCGTCCGAGCATTTTGCGCCGTACGAGCACCGCGTTCCGATGCTGAGCTTGGCAAACGCCTTCGACGAATCCGAGCTGCGGGCGTTCGACGAACGCGTACGTAAGCTCGCGGAGGTTGCAGTCGCGTACGTCTGCGAGCTCAAGATCGACGGCTTGGCGGTTTCGCTCTCGTATCGTAATGGCGTCTTCGAGCGCGGCGCAACGCGAGGAGACGGATGCATCGGCGAGGACGTGACGCCGAACCTGCGCACGATCAAGACGATTCCGCTTCGGATGAAGGGACGCGTCGTGCCGGAGCTCGAGGTGCGCGGCGAGGCGTACTTGCGTAAGAGCGATTTCGCTCGGCTGAACGAGGAGCGCGAACGTGCCGGGCTGCCGGACTTTGCAAATCCCCGCAACGCCGCGTCCGGCGGGCTGCGCCAGCTCGATCCGGCCATGACGGCGCAGCGGCGTCTGTCGTTTTTCGCTTACGGCGCGATCCCGGGTCCGGCTATGCAGTGGCAAGCGCTGCAGGATCTCGCCGCAATGGGCTTTCACGTCAATCCCAACGTAGCGCGGCGCGAGACGGTCGACGAGGTGCTCGCGTACTGCCGTGAGTGGGAGGAGCGGCGCGACGAGCTCGATTACGAGATCGACGGAGTCGTCGTCAAGGTCGACGCCGTGGCGGTTCAGGAGCGTCTCGGCTCGGTCGGGCGCAACCCGCGTTGGGCCATCGCATTCAAGTTCAAACCGCGCGAAGCGCGCACGAAGCTCAACGAGATCGCGATCAACGTGGGGCGCACCGGGACGCTCAACCCGTACGCGATTCTCGAACCGGTGCACGTCGGGGGCGTGACGATTCAGAACGCCACGCTGCATAACGAGGACTACATCGCGCATAACGACATTCGCATCGGCGACACCGTCATCGTGACCCGCGCCGGCGATGTGATTCCGCGCGTCGTCGGGCCGGTCGTCCAAGAGCGAACGGGCAAAGAGCGGGTGTTTCACATGCCCGAACGCTGCCCCGTCTGCGGCGCGGACGCGTTTCGGCCCGAAGGCGAAGCGATGTGGCGTTGCACCAATGCAGCCTGTCCGGCGCAGGTTTACGAGCGCGTGCGGCACTTCGCTTCGCGCGGCGCGATGGATATCGAGGGACTCGGCGACGTGATGGCCGGCGAGCTCACCGCGCTCGGCATCGTGAAGAACATCGGCGACGTGTACGGGCTCGACCGCCGCAGGCTCGCGCGCGTGCCGCGCACCGGCGAGAAGTCCATTGCCAAACTCCTCGACGCCATCGAACGCTCGAAACCGCGCGGCCTCGCGCGCCTGCTCGTCGGGTTGGGAATCCGCTTCGTAGGCGAACAGACCGCGCAGGTCCTGGCCGGCGACTTCGGCTCGATCGACGCGCTGGAAAGCGCAAGCGAGGAGGAGCTGCAACGCAGCGCGGGCATCGGTCCCGAACTGGCGAAAAGCGTCGCGCTCTTTTTCAAGCAGAGGGCGAATCGTGCGATGATCGAGCGGCTTCGCGCGGCCGGTGTCGTGACGACGGCACCCAAGCGCGCGCGCGCGCCGGAAGGGCCGCTCGCCGGCAAGACGTTCGTGCTCACCGGCGCGCTGCCGAGCCTCACGCGAGAGGCAGCCACCGAGATGATCGAAGCCGCCGGTGGGCGCGTCACCGGCTCGGTGAGCAAGAAGACGGATTACGTCGTTGCCGGCGATGAGCCCGGGAGCAAGCTTGCGAAAGCGGAGCAGCTTGGTGTGGCAGTCGTCGACGAAGATGGATTGCGCGCCCTGCTCGCGTCGCGCTGATGGCCGCCTCTAGAACACGCGGCGCACCGCCCCGTGCTCGGCATTGCTCGGAAAAGCATCCGCCAGCGCGTCGATGACGTCGCGCGCGATGACGCCCGTGCGGCGGCGTTGCGCGGCAACCTTTGCGGCGAGACCGTGCCAGAACGCTCCCGCGCACGCAGCGTCGAACGGGGAAAGCCCTTGCGAGAGGAGCGTCGCGATGACGCCGGTCAGCACGTCGCCCGTTCCGGCCGTCGCGAGCGCGTTCGTGCCCGACGGGTTCACGAACGTCGTCGTTCCATCGTAGACGAGGGTGTCGAGCCCTTTGAGCAGCGTCGTGATGCGCGTGCGGTCCACGAACTCGTGCAGGCGCGCGACGCGCTCACCCGGACGAATCGTGCCCTTGCCGGAGAGCCGGGCGAACTCGCCGGCATGGGGCGTCAGCACGATGCGATCCGGTCCCGAGCCTTTCGAGGGACGCAAATCGCTCAAATGCTTGCCGAGATGGAAGAGCGCGCTTGCATCTGCGACGACGGGCAGCTCGGTGCCGGCGATGACGCCGCGCACGATCTCTCCGATGCGATCCTCCAGCCCGAGCCCCGGGCCGACGGCGATCGACGAGTTGCGTTGCGCGATCTCGCAGATGGATTCGACGATCTTACCCGGCGCGGCGGCCTCGTCGAGCTCGACGACGACTTGCTCGACGAGATGGGCGCGCAAGGCCTGCGCGGCGGAAGCCGGAGCGGCAACCGTCACGTATCCCGCGCCCGCGCGAGCGGCGGCGAGCGCGCAGAGAACGGCGGCTCCGGGAAACTGCGCGGACCCCGCGATCACGAGCGGCGCTCCCGCACTGCGCTTGTCGGATTCGATCGCGCGACGGGGAACCATATGAAGGAAGGCGTCGTCGTCGAGCGTCGCATACGTGTGCGCGTGCGCCGCGAGCGTCGCATCGTCGATACCGATCTGCGCGCACCACAGCGCGCCGACATTCTCGCGCGCGGGCATGAGGAGCAGGCCCGGCTTGAGCGCCGCGACCGTCAGCGTCTCGCTCGCGCGCACGGCGCCGTCGCCGACCGCTCCGGTGCCGGCATCGGTGCCGCTCGGGATGTCGATTGCCAGCACGCGCAGACGCCGGGCGTCGAGCGCGCGCGCGGCGGCTAGGAACCGCTCGCCGAGCGGCAGCCGGGAGCCGGTTCCGAAGAGCCCATCGAGCGCGAGCGCGGCACCCTCCAACGCGGCTGCGGCGCCGTCCTCGCGATCGGGTAGCGGCTCGACGACGACCCCCGCCTCGGCGGCGCGCTTCTCCGCCGCCACCCGCGCGGCCGACGGCTTGCGCGATTCCGCCGCGTAGAGTATGCGCTCGTACGAGGCATCGAGCGACGCGAGGGCAGCAAAGGCGTCGCCGCCGTTGTCTCCGGGGCCGGCGAACGCGACGATGCGGCAGGCTCGCGGCACGAGGGTGCGGATGCGCTCGGCAACGCGATCGCCGGCGTTGCGCATGAGCGCTTCGTGCCCGACGCGCGCGGCTGCGGCGGCGTCGGCCTCGCGCATCTCCTGCGGGGTTAAGAGGTAGAGCATGGCTTGGGCGGCCCTTCGAGCACGACGACGGCAGCCGCCGTCACCGGCGTGTGCGTGATGGTGAGGTGTATCCTGTCGATGCCGCGCGCGGCAACGAGAGACTCCGCCCCACCGGTAAGGCGTATGCTAGGTTTTCCGCTTCGCTCGTGCGTGACGCCGATGCGCCGCCAGGGGATTGCATGACCGAACGCTTTGCGCGTGGCTTCCTTCGCCGCGAAGAAGCCCGCGAGTCGTTCCGCGACGTTACGCTTGCGCAGCGCGTAGGCCATCTCTTCGTCGGTATAGATCTTTCGGCCGAACCACGCGAGGGCGCGATCGTCGAAGCGGTAGCGCGCCACCTCCGCGAGGTCTAGGCCGATGCCGAGGATCATGCGCCGCCCTTCGCAGAGGTTGCCGGGTTTTCCGGCTGAGGACGGAGAAACCATCAGTCCGGGATGGAATCGAAGATTCGCATCGTTCCGGTCAATGCCGTCGACGGCGCCTTTCTCGATCGTCTCGCGCTCTGCCTCGAAGAACGCTTCCTGGCGCGCGCGCAGGTGGAGAGGACCCTCGCTCTCTCGCGCAGCGCGCTGAACGCTACTCGCGGCCAGCTCTTCCTCACGACGCTGACGGCGAAAGTCTTGGGCGCGTACCCCGAGCAGGACGGCGCGCTCCTCGTCCTCACCGAGTTCGACCTCTATAAGACGTCGCATCGCTTCATCTTCGGCGACGCAGACGAGGCGCAGTCGCTCGCGGTCGTGTCGCTCCACCGGCTTCGGCCGGAGTTCTATGGTGAAGAGCGAGACCCGAACGTTCTGTTCCAGCGAACGCTCAAGGAGTGCGTGCACGAGCTGGGGCATCTCTTCGGCTTGAAGCATTGTTTCAACGCGCGATGCGGCATGTATTACGCGAACTCGATTTTCGAGACGGATAACATGACGTCGTACTTCTGCGAAACCTGCGACCGGCGCGTCGGGCGCGCCCACAGGTAATGGTCCGCGCGAGCACGGCGCCGTCCGTCCGGGGCGGCCTTGGCGCGCTCGCTGCTCTCACCGCCGCCGCACTCGGCTGGTTCTGGACCGGCGAGCCGGGAGCGGCACTCGTCCCAGCGGTTGCCGGCCTGGCGGCGGCGTTTCTCGGCTCGCCGTACGGCTTGCTCGCGACGCTCGCGGCGGCGATCGCTGGCCTGGCTGCCGGGTTGCTGCGCGGCAGCGCGAGCGCGGAGCTCGCGGTGCTGCCGGTTCTCGTCGCTGGGAGCGTCGTGAGCCTGCTGTTTCGCGACGCCGCGCAGCCGGAGAAGGAACTCGCTGCGCTTCCAACTCCTCGCACGCCCGGGCTGATTGCGGTCGTGGACGGTCTGCACGACGTGTACCAGGGCGACTTCACGACGAGCATTGCGGCCGCCGAGCCTGCGCTGCAGGACCTGGTGCAGACGCTGAACCGGTTGATCGGCGGCATGCGTGATTTTCTCGCGCAGCTTTCCGGGCACGCCGCCGAGCTCGCCGGCGCGGGCTCCGAGCTGCGCGGCACCGCCTCGACGACGCTCGCCGTGCTCGGAGGCGCGACGGTCGCCCACGAGCAGCTCGACGAGGGCATCGCCGAGCAGCAGCGCATCGTCGAAGAGGCGACGCGCAAAGTGCTCGCGCTCGGCGAGGCGATCTCCTCGATCGCCGCCGCAGCCGAAGAACAAACCCGCAGCCTCGACGAGACGGCGATGGCGGTGGAGAACATGGCGAGCTCGATCGAGCAGGTCACCGTGCAGGTCGACGCACTATCGACGATTTCGAAGGCGACCTCACGCACGGCGGAGCGTGGGGGAACGGCGATCGAAACGATCAACGCCGGTATGGGCACGATCGCCTCGACGATCCAGGATCTCGCCGGCGACATCCGTCAGCTCGGCACGAACTCAGAGCAGATCGGCGACATCGTCAAAGTCATCGATCGGATTGCGGAGCAGACGAATCTGCTCGCGCTCAACGCCGCAATCGAGGCGGCGCGCGCCGGAGAGCACGGGCGCGGCTTCGCCGTCGTCGCAAACGAAATTCGCAAGCTTGCCGACGGGAGCGTCACGGCGACGAAGGAGATCGCACAACACATCGCGGGAACGCAGAGCGTCATCGGGGACGTCGTCGAGGCGATGCAACGCCTGATGGAGCGAGTCGAAGCGGGCGTCACCGGCACCAACTCGGCGTCCGGGGCGCTCGGAGAGATCGTCAACGCGGTGATCGCCGCCAACGAGCAAATCGGTCAGATCAGCGCGGTCGCCCGCGCCATGAGCGCGAACTCGCAGCTCGTGATCCATTCGATCGGAGAGATCGCGAAGTCCGTGACGCTGAATCTCAATGCGACGCAGTCGATGACGCGTCAATCCGACGGCGTCAATCAGGCATTTTCAGACATCTCATCGATCTCGCAGAAGAACGCATCCTCGGTGGAAGTGCTGACGTACGTCAGCCGCGAGGTGACGGACGCATCGCAGCGGATGCTCGGATCGATCGAACAGATGCACGCGTTAGCCGACCGGATCGACGAGCATCTGCACCGCTTCAAGGTCAGCGAGAACGGAAAGGGAGAACACGCATGAAGTTCAGCCTGCGCACGCGCCTGCTGGGGGCGATCGTCGGTGCGGTCGTGCTCATCTTCGTCAGCAGCTTGATCGCCGCTCGCTCGGTGCTGGCTCACGACCTCTTCTCGCTCGGGCGCACGGAGGTAACGAGCGAAGCGAGCGCCTTCGGCGGGTACGTGGCGTCGCGCAAGAAGCAAATCCAGCTGCTCGTCGCGCAGGAAGCCGCGAGCGATGCCGTGCGCATCGCGGTGCAAGGCCACAACGGAGCGCAGCTCGCCGGCGATCTTTCGAACACCGTAGAGAACTCGGGCCTCTCGTTTCTCACTGCGGTCGATCTCCAAGGCCACGTCCTCGCGCGCGTGCACGCGCGCAGTGGCGGATCCCTTGCGAACGATCCGCTCGTACAACGGGCGCTCAACGGCGAGACGTTCAGCACGCTCGCACGCCTTTCACCCGGCTTCCTGCAGAGCGAAGGATTGGCACTGCAGGCGGGGGTGCAGCACGACGGATTGGCGATCGTTTCGGCGACGCCGATCAGCGACGCGCAAGAGCGCACGATCGGCGTGCTCTACGGCGGCCTCGTGCTCAACCACTCGTACGATCTGGTCGACGAAGCGACGCGCGCGATCGGCGGCGCGATCGCATTGATCGACGATGGCACGATCGTCTCGAGCTCGATCGTAACCCCGGACGGCACGCGCTACCTCGACGCCCAAGTTCCGGCTACGGCGGCCGTCATTCGCACGGGGCGACCGTACGTGGGAAGCGACACCGAGGGCGGCGTGACGTACCTCGCTCGCATCGACCCGTTGATGACCGATCAGAACCAGATCGTCGGGGCGTCGTGGTACGGCATTCCGATGGTACGGATCACGAACATCATCGGTCATACGACGTGGACGCTCGTGCTGTGGGGCCTGCTCGCGGTAATACTCGTGCTCGCGCTCGCCGTTCCCATCGTGCAGGCGCTGTCGAAGACGCTCGTGCAAAACAGCCGGCGCGTTCGCGAGACCGCGAAGGAGCTGGGCGTGACGGTCGTCGGAAGTGAGGTATCCGGAGATCACGTGACTGCGACGCGGCGAGCGGTGGAGCGAAGCGGCGAGTTGATTGCGGAGCTGGCCAAGGGCGACGAGGCTCCGGCAAGCGTTGCCGAGCTGCAAAAGCTGAACGCAGAGCTGCACGGCGACGTGATCGTGATCGAAACGCTGGCGCAAGAGATGTCCAACCGCATGCACGATGCCGTCGAACGCGTCGCAGAGCTCAACGAGGTGGCGTCGACGCTAAACGAGCTCGTGACGGGCGAGTCGAGCCCATAAGGATGTCGATGCCCGAGATCATCTTCGTTTTCGCTAGCAACACCGACGCAATGATCGCCACGAAGGCGCTCAAGGACGCCGGCGTTGCTGCGAAGATGATCCCGAAGCCCGCCAACGTCGACTCGACAGCGAATCTTTGCCTTGCCATCGACGGCGCGGTGGAGAGCGAAGCGGCGTCGGCGCTCAGCACGGCCGGTATCGTGCTCGGCGGCGTCGTGAAATGACGCGCTAGCGCAGCGAGCGCGCGTCGGCAAGCGCGATGGTCTCCTGCCGCCCGTCGCGCTCCACGACGAGTCCGCCGCCGGCGGCGAGCGCCACGGCCGTCGCCTCGAACGGCACGCGTTCTCCGTCGAGCAGCAGCCGGTACCGCTGGCCTGGCACGTTCGCGGCGGCCTCCCATCGGCGCGCGACCGCGCCCGTATCCGCGAGCCGTCGCAACTCGTCACCGAATCGCTCCAAGATACGCGCGAGCAATACCGGGCGTTCGACGTTGGCCACGTCGTCGCAGTACGCGGGCGGCGGATCGAGCGCGGCGCCTGCCGCGCGAAAGACGTTGATGCCGACGCCGCATGCGACGCGCGCGCGCTTGCCAAGGATGCGCGAGGCGCAGAGAATGCCGGCGAGCTTCTTGTCGTTCAAGAGCAGATCGTTCGGCCAGTGCAGCGCCGCGTCGACGCCGGCGCCTGCGAGTGCGTCGCGGATACAGAGTGCCGCCCAGAACGGCACGATCCAGAGATCGTCGGTCGGGATCTCGCGCGGCAGGATCGTGGTGAAGAGCAACGCGCTCCCCGCCGGCGCCGTCCACGAGCGTCCTTTCCGCCCGACGCCGCGGGTCTGCTCTTCGGCAACGATCGTCATCCCGAGTGCCGCGTCGTCGCCGAGCAGCTCGGCTGCATCCTCGTTCGTGCTTCCCGTGCGCGCGACGTAGACGACGCGCGCGAACGCTCCCCCCATGCGGCAGGCTTATCCGCGCCGCGCGCCGCACCTTCGCAAGGCTATGGCAGTCGAAAGTTCGCTCGTTCTCTGTAAGCCCGATGCGGTTTCCCGCGGTCTCGTCGGCGAGATCGTCGCGCGCATTGAACGCCGCGGATACATCATCACGGCGATGCGCATGCTGCAGCTCGACGGCGATCGCGCGCGCAAGCATTACAGCGAGCACGCAGGCAAGCCGTTCTTCGACGACTTGGTCAGCTTCATCACGAGCGGTCCGCTAGTTGCGCTCGCCGTCGAAGGCGAGGGCGCGATCGAGGCATGCCGACAGCTGATCGGCGCGACGAATCCGCTGCAGGCTGCGCCCGGCAGCGTCCGTGCCGATCTCGCGCAGAGCATCGGGCGTAATCTCGTTCACGCGAGCGATTCGAGCGAGAGCGCGCGGCGCGAGCTGCCGCTATTTTTCGAAGATGCGGACTACGTGTGGCGCCACGATCTCGAGCGCTGGATCAAGGGCTGATGCTGGAGTCGCTGCGCGGCGGCGGGCGGCCGCTCATCGAAGGCGTCGAAGCGCGCGAAATTCTCGACTCCCGCGGCAATCCGACGGTCGCCGCAAGCGTGGCAACGAGCTTCGGCGCCGTTGAGGAGGCGATGGTTCCCTCCGGCGCTTCGACGGGTTCGCGCGAGGCGGTCGAGTTGCGCGACGGCGACGCGTCGCGCTACGGCGGGAAAGGCGTGCGCACGGCCGTTGCGACCGTGAACGACGTGCTCGGGCCCGCGCTCGAAGGGCTCGACGCGACGGCGCAACGCGAGATCGACGTGCGTTTGTGCGAGATCGACGGAACCCCGAACAAATCGCGCCTCGGTGCGAACGCATTGCTCGCCGTCTCGCTTGCGACCGCGAAAGCCGCTGCGGCAAGCCTGTCGCTTCCGCTCTTTCGTTACCTCGGCGGCCCGTCGGCGGCGACGTTGCCGGTGCCGCAGATGAACGTGATCAACGGAGGCAAGCACGCCGAGGGCGCGCTCCAGTTCCAAGAGTGCATGATCGTCCCCCTCGGAGCGCCGACGTTCTCCGAGGCGGTGCGATACGGCGCCGAGGTCTTTCACGCCCTCGGAAAACTGCTGCACGAGCGTGGTCTTTCCACGCTCGTCGGCGACGAAGGCGGCTACGCGCCACGGCTCGACACGCCTCAGCAGGCGCTCGATCTCATCGTCGCCGCCATCGAGCGCGCCGGCTATCGTCCCGGTGAGGACGTCGCGATCGCGCTCGATCCTGCGGCGAGTGAGTTTCATGCGGACGGAAAGTACTTCGCCCTCGACAAACAGCACGGGCTCTCGTCGAAGGAGACCATTGCGCTCTATCGCGATCTGCTCGATCGCTATCCCATCGTCTCGCTCGAAGATGGTTTGGCCGAAGATGACTGGGACGGATGGAGCGCGCTGACTCGCGAGCTCGGCAAGCGCGTGCAACTCGTCGGCGACGACATCTTCGTGACGAACGTGGAGATGCTCGCGCGCGGCATTCGAGAAGGAGTCGGCAACGCGATCCTCATCAAGGTGAACCAAATCGGAACGCTGACGCAGACGCGCGAGTGCATCGAGATGGCGCAGAAGGCCGGGTACGGTACCGTCATCTCGCATCGCTCGGGCGAAACCGAAGACACGTTCATCGCGGACTTGGCGGTGGCCGTCGGCGCGGGGCAGATCAAGACCGGGTCGCTCTCGCGCAGCGAGCGCATCGCGAAGTACAACCGGCTGATGGCGATCGAAGCGCAGCTCGGCGAAGCGGCGGTCTATGCCGGTGCGGGAGTCTATTCGCGGCGCGCGTGATCGACGAGCAGCGTAGGAGATTCGAGGAAGACGGATATCTCGTCTTCCCGGCGTTCGCGTCCAAGACGGAGATCGCGCGCGTACGGGCGCGCGCCGGGGAGATCGTCGACGCGTTCGACCCGTCTGAGGGAAGCGCGGTATTTTCGACGCGCGATCAGGCGGAGCGCAGCAACGCGTACTTCCTCGAATCGGCGACGACGATTCGCTGCTTTTTCGAAGAGGAAGCATTCGACGAAACCGGTGCGCTGCGGCGCGATACGGCACACGCGATCAACAAGATAGGCCACGCACTGCACGACCTCGACCCGGTGTTCGCGGCGTTCTCACGCGATCCGCGTCTTGCCGGCATCGCGCGGACGGTGGGCCTCGAGCAGCCGCTGCTCTACCAATCGATGTACATCTTCAAGCAACCCGAGATCGGCGGAGAAGTGAAGTGGCATCAAGACGCGTCGTTCTTCGTGACGGATCCGCCGAGCGTCGTGGCATTCTGGTTCGCGCTCGAGCGCGCCGATCGCGCGAACGGCTGCCTGTGGGTCGAGCCCGGCGGACATCGCGGCCCATTGCGCGAGCGCTTCGTCGTGCGGGAGGGGCGGACGCTGCTGGAGCGGCTCGACCCGGCGCCGTGGCCGACGATCGAAAGCGCAACGCCGCTCGAGGTCGACGCCGGGACGCTCGTCGTCTTCAGCGGCATGCTTCCGCATTACAGCGGGCCGAATCGCTCGGCGAAATCGCGCCACGCGTATACGCTGCACGCCGTCGACGGGCGCGCGAGGTACGCGCCGGAAAACTGGTTGCAGCGAGACAGCCTTCCGGCACGCGGGTTCGCGTAACCTTGAGGGCGGAACCGCGGTCCCTTGTAAGGAAGCGTGCGTAGCGGCGGCTGCGGGCCTGTAGCTCAGCGGTAGAGCGGCCGGCTCATAACTGGTTGCGCGTAGGTTCGAATCCTACCGGGCCCACTGCCGTCACTTACGGTGGTGGAGTACGATCTGGTTCCCTTCCGTGTCCTCGCCGAATGACATATGGCAGACGGGGGACTCTCCGGGATCGCCTGCCTTGCCGCCGTGCGAGCGGACGAACTCTACTGCAGATTTGACGTCCGGAACGGCAAAGGCGATGGCGTATCCCGGTTGCCACGGGTGGTTCTCGTGCTTTCCGATCGCGAACGCCGAGCCATCGGGCAGCGCGAACTCCGCCCACGAACCCTCCATCAGCGTCTCGGGCTGCGTGCCGAGTAACTCGGTGTAGAAGCGTAGCGCGCGCTCGAAGTCTTTGACGTTGTAGATGTGGACGTCGATGCCGGTGACCATGGTTGCTCCTTGCGATTATTCGCCGCTAGCGATGATGCCCGCGAGCTCGCGCGGCGGCGCAAAGACGATTGTCGGCTCGCGCTTGCCGAACTCTTCCACGTCGGCATCGCCGACGATCGCGCGCACGTGTTCGACCACGCGCGCGACGAGATGCTCCGGCGTCGATGCACCGGCGGTAACGCCGATCGTCGTTGCGTGCGCGATCCACGCGCGCTCGATCTCGTTCGGGCCGTCGATCAGATAGGCCGGCGTCCCGGCTTCCGCCGAGCAATCGCGCAGTCGCTGCGCATTCGAGCTGTTCTGCGATCCAACGACGAGGACGACGTCGCAGGCGACGGCGAGCTCCTTGACGGCGTTCTGGCGATTCTGCGTCGCGTAACAGATGTCGCTGCTCGGCGGCTCCTTGAGCGCGGGGAAGCGGCGCTTGAGCGCGGCGAGTATTCCGTGGGTGTCGTCGAGACTCAGCGTCGTCTGCGTGACGACGGCGACGCGCTGCGGATCGGGAACTGCGACCGTTGCAGCGTCCACTTCGTTCTCGACGAGTGCGATCGATCCGGGAATCTGCCCGAGCGTACCCGTGACTTCGTCATGCCCAGCGTGGCCGATGAGCAGCACGAAGTAGCCGTCGCGCGCGAAACGCAACGCCTCAACGTGGACCTTCGTGACGAGCGGGCATGTCGCGTCGACCACGCGCAGGTTGCGTTCGGCCGCCTGACGGCGAACGTCGGGCGCGACGCCGTGCGCGCTGAAGACGGCAAGCGAGTCGTTGGGTACCTCGGCGAGCTCGTCGACGAAGACCACGCCGCGGCCGCGCAGCCGTTCGACGACGTCGCGATTGTGGACGATCTCCTTACGCACGTAGAGCGTTCCCGGGTGCACGTCGAGCAGATCCTCGATGATTTGGATCGCCCGATCGACCCCAGCGCAAAAGCCGCGGGGATTGGCCAGCAGAATACGGCGGCTCTCGGTGCCCATCTGTCGTATACTACCACCCGGGGAGGCTGCACGCCCCCTGGGGGCCAAGCTCTTGCCCGCGGCGCCATCGTCTATCGGTTAGGACATCGCCCTTTCAAGGCGGAAAGACGGGTTCGATTCCCGTTGGCGCTACCA
>Ga0307374_10000932_pt1 | contig 55072 bp, 49 predicted proteins | sample OX3MG_FD_202532 | JGI IMG/M metagenome (GOLD analysis project Ga0307374, IMG submission 202532) | Soil microbial communities from Risofladan, Vaasa, Finland - OX-3 | ecosystem: Environmental > Terrestrial > Soil > Coastal area > Acid sulfate soil | place: Finland: Risofladan, Vaasa | collected...
ACGAACCCGTGGCCATCGTAAAAAAGGTCGATCGAGTGCGTGCGCGCTGCGGCGGACGAACCGGGATGCCCGCCCTTGATCAGCACGGCGCGCGCCCCCGCCCTGCCGAGCGCGCGCGCCATCGCTCTAATCGCCGCCGGGCTCGCACCGTCGATCCCGCTTAGCGCTTGCGCCTCGGCGAGGTTGGGCGTGACGATTCGCGCGAGCGGAAGCAGGCGGCTTAGCAGCGCGCGCTCGCCCGCCGGGTCGAGCAGCCGCACGCCGGCGCTCGAAATCAGCACCGGGTCGACCACCGGCGCGGGCAAATCGAGCCGGGCGATCGCGTGCGCGACCGCCTCGACGATTTTCGCGACGCCGAGCGCGCCGGTCTTGAGCGCATCCGGACGACGCTCGGCGACCAGCGTTTCGATCTGCGCCGCGACCATTGCGGCCTCGACCGGCGCCACGCGAGCGACGGTCGAGCTGTTCTGCGCGATAACCGCGGTGATTGCCGAGTAGCCGTGGACGCCGAGCGCGGCAAAGGTTTTGAGGTCAGCCTGGATTCCGGCGCCGCCACCCGGATCGCTGCCGGCGATCGTCAGCGCGACGCTTTTTTTTCCGAGCCGCTTCACACCGTATCTCCCTATAAGTGTATCACGCCGGCGCAATCCACAAGATAATGACGCGCCGCGCGGGGGTTACTGGCTTCCGCTGCGATGCGCATGGTACTGAAATAAAGTAATGCAATCGAACCGCGAAGCGCAGCACGCGATTTTGTAATGGCCTCGACCCGACAGGAGGAGTTCCTCAGCCTTCCGTTCAAGGCCAAGCTCGAGTTTCTCTACGGGCTGCCGGCGCGCCAGAAACGCGACCTCATCCTGTCGGCGCCCGAGGCCGAGCGGCTGGTGCAATCGTTCTCGCCCGAGACGCTCTTCTACACGGTCAAGGAAATCGGCTCGGCCGACTCGGGCGATTTGCTGAGCCTCGCGGTGCCCGAGCAGATCCAGGGGCTGTTCGATCTCGATTGCTGGACCCGCGACCGTCCCAACCTGGACCGGATGCGCGAATGGATCGAGGCGCTGACCGAGGCCGGGCGCAAGCGCATGACCGAGAGCCTGATGGGGCTCGACATGGAGATGATGGCGCTCCTGCTGCGCCAGTATTTCCGGGTCCATCGGCTCGACGATCCGCTGACCGCGGCCGACGTGCCCTCCGACCGCTTCGTGCAGTTCGACGAGCACTACATCATCGAGTTCCAGCATCATGACGCGATTCTGCAGCCGCTGGTCGATTTTCTCGAAGAGGTGTTCGAGCGCGACTACACCTATTTCGCCACGCTCATGGAGGAAATCTACTGGAGCGTGGGAACCGAGCTCGAGGAAGAGGCCTACCAGTTCCGCCGCGCGCGGCTGAACGACCGCGGCTTCCCCGATTTCTTCGACGCGCAGGACGTCTTCGCCTACGTCAACCCGCACGACTTCCTGAAAATCCGCGCCGGCTACGACCCGCCGACGCGCGCCGACCTGCTGCGCGACGACGAGCTGGTGCCGCACGAGATGGCGCCGGTGCCGGCCGACACCGACCTGTCGCTGTTCAACACCGGCCTGATGGCCGGATTCGCCGCGCAAGGCCAGCGCCAGCTGCGCAGCGAAATGGCGCTGGTGAGCAACCAGGTGCTGGTCGCAAGCGCAGTCGACTTCGGCGACCTGGAAGCGGTGCGGGTGGCGGTCGAGATGACCCATCACTATCTCAACCTGGGCCTCGAGCACCTGGCCGGCGGCGATCTCAACAACGCGATCGAACATCTGCGCGACACGCACCTCAAGCTGCTCTTCCGGCTCGGCGTGAGCCTGACGATCGACCTCCGCAAGCGCGGCGAGCGAGTGACCGCCGCGCTCGGCCTGGATCCCGCGCGCGCGCGCGAAATCGCCTACCTCGACTCGCCGTACCGCGAGGCGCTGGGCGGCTTCCTGGAGCGCCGGCCGCGCTTTTTCGGCGGCCTCGACGGCCAGGGCTCGGTGGCGATGCGCGATTTCGCCGCGATGCGCGATCTGCACCTGGGCTACGCGGCGCTCGATCAAATCGAAGCGATGCGAGATCTGTTCCGGGCGCTGCTGGCGATCGATATCGCCGCACCGGCCTTCCGCGCCGAAACGGCCGGCCGTGAAATCAGGCTCGGCCAGATTCTGATCACGGCATTCGCGCGCGCCGCGCTCGACCGCAAAACCGATCAAGGGCTCGCGCCCGCGCCGATCGAGGCCAGCCGCCTCGGTGAACTTTACCGGGCGATAATGACGCCGGGCGGACGGCCCGCGCGGCTTACCGAGGGCTTCCACGCCCTGGTCGACGCGGCGCTGGCGGCGCGGATGGACGAAGCCACGCGCGCGCGCTCGGCCTCCTTCGTTGCCTCATGCCTCGGCGTGCTCGAAGAGGACCTTGCCGAACTCGACCCGCGGGCGATCGATCCGCGCTTCCTGCGCAGCCTGCTGATCCGTCGCGGCTAATCCGCGCGGCCGATCTGCTCTAGCGGCCGCCGCGCGCGGCTTTTGCGCGCTCGATCGTGATCGTGCGCGTTCGCCGTCCACGCGTCACGCTGAAGCTCACGTACGGCTCCCTGCCGGCCAGCGCCGTCACGAAGTCCGCAGTACTGTGCACGGGATGCTTGTCCACCGCGGTGACGATATCGCCGCACATCAATCCCGCACGCGCGGCCGCGCCCGAAACGTCCGCCACCAGCACGCCGCCCCGCGGCGGGACCGCGAAATGGCCGGCCAGCGAGGGGCTCAGGTCCTGCACCACGATGTTTTGGGCGCTGATGGTGGCGGGCAGATTTTTGCTCGCGGGCGTCTCGTCCAGCGGTGCGATGGCGGACTGCAGGAGCCCGCCGGCCACGAAGATCGGCGCTCCGGTCGCCATCGCCAGCACGATCGCGTCGCTCGGCCGGCTGTCCAGGCGCAGGCCCGCGCGATCGAGATAGATGTCGGCGTAATAGATTTGACCGTGCACGCTGCTGATGACCACGCGGTCCACGTGATTGCCGGTCTGTTCGATCAGGTCGCGCAACAGATCGTGGGTCAGCGGACGCTCGAGCTTGATCCCGTGCATCTCCAGCATGATGGTGCGCGCCTCTTCGTCGCCGATCAGGATCTGCAGCGCGCGCTTGCGCGAGAGATCCTCGAGCAGCACGTAGTGCGCGCCACTGTCGTTGTCCAGGCCGACGTTGGCGATTTCGACCCGCACCTGGCCGGGCGGCGCGCTGTCGTTGTCGCCGTGCCGCGCGCATCCAAAACATAGCGTCAGTATCGCGGCCGCCGCGAGCACCGCCAGGCCCGCTCCCCGGCGGCGCCACCCGCGCTCGCAGTCAACCCTCCGCACGGCGCTATCCAACCGGGCCCGGCACGCGGACCGCCGCTGCGCGAAATCCGCGCGCCACCAGGTACAGCTCCGAGGAGCCGGGGCGGCTCGCGCGCGTGCGCGTGCGCTCGAGCTGGGCGAAATCGCGCGCGAAAGCGTCGACCGCCGCGTCAAAATCCCCGCCCATGAAAAGTTTCACCACCATCGCGCCGCCCGGGCGCAAAAGCGCCCGCGCACATTCCAGCGCCGCCCGCGCGAGCTCGAGCATCCGAGCCTGGTCGCGCTCGGCCACGCCGCTAAGCCGGGGCGCGAGATCGCTGGTCACCAGATCGGCGGGCGCGCCGAGCGCCGCCGCCACCGCCGCGGCGCTCGCCGGATCAAAAATGTCACCGACCATCGTAACCACGTTGGCGGTTCCCGCGGGGCACGCGGCCAGATCGATCCCGATCACCCTGCCCCGCGGGCCCACGGCGGCGGCGAGCATGCTCAGCCATCCGCCGGGCGCGCATCCAAGGTCCACCACCCGCGCACCGGGACGCGCGAGCCGAAAGCGCGCCAGTAGCTCTTCGAGCTTGAACGCCGCGCGCGAAGGCAGCCCGCGCTCGCGCGCCTTGCGGTAAAACCTGTCGTGCGGCTCGTACTTGGCCATCGATTGCAAGCTTAGCAGAGATTGCGGCGGGTTATTTCGGGCCGCGCCGGCGCGGCAGTGAATTTCGTTTGACACGCGCGTTCGAGACACTCGGGCGCGTACCGAATCAGGTAGCGCGGGCGCGAATGGTGTAAAGTAATCCACAGCTTCGAGCGCCGCGCGATGCGCGCGGGGTTTGAAGCGCCGCGCGAAGCGGCTATTTTCATCCGGGCGCGCGCGGATCGTTTTTGCCGCCGCGACTCCGTTTCTTCTTAAAGATGCCGCCGCCAATGCCGCCGAAACTTTTCCACCGATGCTGAGCCTCGACGATCTCAATCCCGCCCAGCGCGACGCCGTGCTCGCGCCCCAGGGGCCAATCCTCATCCTGGCCGGCGCCGGCTCGGGCAAAACCCGCGTGCTGACCTACCGTATCGCCCACCTGCTCGCCGAACGCAAGGCGGCACCCGAGCGGATGCTGGCCGTGACCTTCACCAACAAGGCGGCGGGCGAGATGCGCGAGCGGATTGCGGCGCTGGTCGGCGAGGATTCGCGCTGGCCGTGGGTGAGCACGTTTCATTCGGCCTGCGCGCGCATCCTGCGCCAGGAGGCCGAGGCGCTGGGCTACCGGCCAAACTTTTCGATCCTCGATGAGGGCGACGCGATGACCGTGATGCGCCGCGTGATCGAGGAGGCCGCGCTGGCGGGCGCGCCGACGCCCGAGCTGGCGCGGGCGCGCATCGAACAGCTCAAGAACGACGCCGTCGGTCCCGCCGCGTTCGCCGAAAGCGCGGGCGGCGGCGACAGCCGCGACAGCGCGCTGGCCACGATTTACCGGCTCTACCGCGAGCGGCTGCGCGCGATGAACGCGATGGACTTCAGCGACCTGCTGCTCAACGTGCACGAGATCTTCGAGCGCGACCCGGGCGTGCTGCTGCGCTGGCAGTCGCGCGCGGAGCATCTGCTGGTCGACGAATACCAGGACACCAACCGCGTGCAATATCTGCTGGTGCGCGCGCTGTCGGCGCGCAGCTCCAATTTGTGCGTGGTCGGCGACGAGGACCAGTCGATCTATCGCTGGCGCGGCGCCGACATCCGCAACATCCTCGACTTCGAGCGCGACTTTCCCCAGGCGCGCATCTTCAAGCTCGAGCAGAACTACCGCTCGACCAAGACCATCCTGGCCGCCGCCGACACCGTGATCCGCAACAACCGCGAGCGCAAGGAAAAGCGCCTGTGGACCGAAAACGCACCGGGCGAGCCGGTCACCTACTTCACCGGCGTGACCGAGCGCGACGAGGCCGACTTCATCGCGCGCGAGATCGGCCGGCTGAGCGCCGCGGGCGGCGGCGCCGATCCGGCCGACATCGTGGTCTTCTACCGGGTCAACGCGCAGGCGCGCGTGATCGAGGAGGCGCTGGTGCGCCGGCGCGTTCCGTACTACGTGGTCGGCGGACTGCGCTTTTACGAACATCGCGAGGTCAAGGACCTGCTCGCCTACCTCCGCGTGCTGGCCAACCCGGCCGACGCGGTCAGCGTCGAGCGGATGGTGGGCGCGCCGACGCGCGGCGTGGGCGCCAAGACGCTGGAGGCGGCGGCGCAAATCGCCGCCGAGGAAAGCGTGACGACCTTCGAGGCGCTCGGCCGCCTGGAGACCAACTCGCGCGTGGCGCTGCGTTCGGCCAAGCAGGCGGGCGAGTTGTACGGCTGGATGCACGATCTGGCCGGGCGCGCGGCGGCGCTGAAGGTGCGCGCGATCCTGGACGAGGTGATCACGCGCGCCGGCTTTCTCAACTATCTCGACGGAATGCAGGACGGCGCGGTGCGCCGCCAGAACGTGGCCGAGATGCTGTCGGCGGCCGACGCTTTCGACGCCGAGGGGCAAAACGGCGGGCTGGCCGATTTCCTCGAGCGGGTGGCCCTGGTCAGCGACGCCGACCAGGTCGCCGGCCGCGGCGGGCGCGCCGCGCTGATGACCCTGCACACCTCCAAGGGCCTCGAGTATCCGGTGGTATTCATCGCGGGCATGGAGGAGGGATTGTTTCCGCATTTTCGCTCGCACGACGACGGGCGCGAGGTCGAGGAGGAACGCCGTCTTTGCTACGTCGGGATGACGCGGGCGCGGCGGCTGCTGTACCTGACCAACACGCTGACCCGCGAGCTCTACGGCCAGCGCAACGAGTCACGGCCCTCGCGCTTTCTGGGCGAGATCGATCCCACCCTCATCACCCGCATCGCGCCGGAGAAGCCGGGCTCGGTGCTGAGGCCACCCGTGCGCGGCACCTATGTCGACTACAGCACCAGCCAGGCCTCCGAAGACGGCGAAGCGGGCGACGGCGACCATCTCGCGGTCGGCGCGCACGTCGTCCATCAGACCTTCGGCCGCGGCGTGGTGCGCCGGCGCGAGGGGCGCGGCGAGGGCGCCAAGGCGTGGGTGCACTTCGAGCGCGGCGGGGTGAAGCTGCTGGTGCTGAAATTCGCCAACTTGAGGCCGGTTGCCGAGTGATCGGCGTTACCCTATCATTTTTGCGTGTCGTCGGATGAGGCGGATGGCGTGCGCCACAGGCGCCGGGGCGTAGCAATGCATCACAAGAGATCGCGGTTGTACTCGCGGATTGGCGCCGGATGCGCGGCGGGAGTGGTGTTGGCGGCGATCGCGCTGTTCGCGGCGCCGCGGCTTGCCCATAGCTGGAGCGAAAGCGACTTCGAGAACCGGCCGCTGGTCGCCTATCCGATCCCCACCGGCCGCGACGACCTGATCGGTTCGCTACAGACCTACACCATCCGCCAGGGCGACACGCTGCTCGACGTCGCGCGCTGGTACGGGCTCAGCCCAACCGAAGTTTCCAACGCCAACAATCACATGGACTGGTGGTCGCCACCGGTCGGCAAGCTGATCATCATCCCCACCGAGCATATCCTGCCCGCCGCGCCGCACGCCGGGATCGTGATGAACATTCCCGAGATGCGCCTGTACTACTATTACCCCACGCCAGTCGGCGGCCGGCGGCGGATCCGCAAGGCCCGGTTTACGCACACCGCCTATGCCGATGCTCGCCACCCCAAAGCGCACGGCAAAACGAAAACGCACTCGAGCGGCGGCGTGCATCCCACGGTCATCTATACTTTTCCGGTCGGGCTGGGCCGCTACGACTGGCGAACACCGACCGGCGCCTGGACCATCCGCGCCAAAACCCACAATCCGACCTGGGTGGTGCCCGAGGACATCTACCAGGAGCATCTCGAGCGCGACGGCGAGGCCGAGCACGTGGTCGAGGGCGGCGATCCCGACAATCCGCTCGGCCACTATCGGCTCGCGCTGACGTTGCCGATGTACGCGCTGCATGGGACCAACGTGCCGTGGGGTGTCGGGATGGAGGTCAGTCACGGATGCGTGCGGCTTTATCCCGAGGACATCGACCGTCTCTATCACCGCACGAGCGTCGGCACGCCGGGGCGTTTCGTCTACCAGCCGATCAAGTACGGATGGCGCGGCGGCTCGCTCTACGTCGAAGTCCACGAGGATCTCTACGGCGTGTACCCGGGGCTATGGCGTCACGCTTTGAGCCTGGCGAAGAGCCAGGGTCTGCTCCCCGATATCGATACGCTCAAGCTTGAACGGGCGGTCGAGGAAAAGACCGGCGTGCCGACTTACGTGATGCCGGGACCTGAGCCGCCGAGCGCGATGCCGCCGACAGCGGAAACCGCAAGCTCAGTGCCGTTGCCGCCGCCGGGCAGCGCAGCCTCCGCTCCCGACGCCGACACCAGCGCCGGCACTGGCGCCGTCGACAGCACGGATACCGACAGCGCGGATGACGCCGATAGCGGAGCCGGCAAGAACGCCAGCGCGATTGCGCCGCCTCCTTCGGGCAACGCGATCAGAACAGCCCCCGCCCCTGCCAGCGCGGCGGCCGAGGACAGCGAAGGCGACGACAACACCTCCAGCACCGGTTACGAGAACGACGCCCCCGACGCCGCCGACACCGATCATGGCGGCGGCAATGCGGCGAGCGGCGCCGCCGCGCCGGGTGCCGACGCGAACTCGCAGTGGCGCCGTCTGCCGGCCGGCGCGATGCCGGTCGAATAGCGCGCGCCAGGTTCGGTTCGCCATCGCGCGTGCCCTGACGCAGGGGCCATTCCTGAACGGCGTTTCTGCCTCTGCTTTTCTGTCTTTTCTCATGCCTGCATTTTTTAATGCCCTCGCCCGCATCATTTGCGGGAGAGGGTCAGGGTGAGGGTCCCCTAAGAATTCCGAATCGCGCGCGCTTTGCGAATTGGCGGCGGTCGACGCCACCTTGCCCGGCTTCGAAACGATCCTCTATACTTCGCACGAAACACGATGCGACAAGTCCCTTTTCATCGCCCCTCGATCGGTCCCGCGGAGGAGCGCGAGGTGCTCGACAGCCTGCGCTCGGGATGGATCACCACCGGCCCCAAGGCCAAACGCTTCGAGAAGGAGTTCGCGGCCTACGTCGGCGCACGCCACGCGCTGGCGGTCGCGCACTGCACGGGCGCGCTGCACCTGGCGCTGTTCGCGCTCGGCGTCGGACCGGGCGACGAGGTCATCACCACGCCGTTCACCTTCACGGCCACGGCCGAGGTGATCGGCTACCTCGGAGCGCGGCCGGTGTTCGTCGATATCGACCCCGGCACCTTCAACCTCAACCCGGCGCGGGTCGAGGAAGCGCTCGAGAGCGGGCAGCATCGCCGCGTGCGCGCGATCCTGCCGGTGCACTTCGCGGGGCACGCCTGCGACATGGACCGGCTGCTCGCGATCGCGCGCAGCCACGGACTCAAGGTCGTCGAGGACGCGGCGCACGCGGCGGGCTCGGCGCGCCATCTCGAAGGCCGCGGGATGACGCGGATCGGAACGATCGGCGACCTTTCCTGCTTCAGCTTCTATGCGACCAAGAACATCACCAGCGCCGAGGGCGGGATGGTGACGACCGAAGACGACGCGCTGGCCGAACGCATCGCGGTCGCGAGCCTGCACGGGATGAATCGCGACGCCTGGAAGCGCTACGACCGCGGCGGCTCGTGGTTTTACGAAATTCACGACACCGGCTTCAAGTACAATCTGTCCGACGTGCACGCCGCGATCGGCGTCGCACAGCTCGCCCGCGCCGACGAGTTCATGCGCCGGCGCACCGCGATCGCGCACGCCTACAGCGAGGCCCTGCGCGCGGAGCCCGCGCTCCAGGTGCCGTACGAGGAGCCGGGGATCGAGCACGCCTGGCATCTCTACGTGCTGCGGATACGTCCCGAGCGGCTCCGAGTGGGGCGCGCACAATTGGTCGAACTTCTGCGCGAGCGCGGTGTCGGCACCTCGGTTCACTGCATCCCGCTCAACACGATGCACTTTTACCAGGAGCGCTACGGCTATCGCACCGGCGATTTCCCGGTCGCCGAGGACGTGTACAGCCGATGCCTGTCGCTGCCGATCTATCCCGCCATGAGCGACGAGGACGTCGCCTACGTGATCGAATCCGTGCTGGCGCTCGTGCGCGAAAACCGCCGCTGACGCGCGCGCCGCGCCCTGGAGGCCAGCTTCCGCGCGCACGGGCGATCCTTTAGAATCCTGCGTAGAATCTGCGCAACGGAGGGCGAGACGTGCGAGCATTGGTGACGGGCGGCGCGGGATTTCTCGGATCGCATCTGTGCGAGCGGCTGCTGCGCGACGGGCACGACGTCATCTGCCTGGACAACTTCTTCAGCGGCAAGCGCGCCAACATCCAGCATCTCCAGGGCCACTCCGGCTTCGAGTTCATCCGCCACGACATCGTCGAGCCCATCCTGCTCGAGGTCGACCGCATCTTTCACCTCGCCTGCCCCGCCTCGCCCGTGCACTACCAGTACAACCCCGTCAAAACCATCAAGACCAGCGTGATGGGCACGATCAACATGCTGGGGTTGGCCAAACGCGTGCGCGCGCGCATGCTCTTGACCTCGACCAGCGAGGTTTACGGCGACCCCGAGCAGCATCCGCAGACCGAAAGCTACTGGGGCCACGTCAATCCGATCGGCGTGCGCTCGTGCTACGACGAAGGCAAACGGGTGGCCGAATGCCTGATGATGGACTATCACCGGCAGAACAACGTCGACATCCGCATCGTGCGCATCTTCAACACCTACGGGCCGCGGATGGCGATCAACGACGGCCGCGTGGTCTCGAACTTCTGCGTGGCGGCGCTGCGCGGCGAGGAACTGCCGATCTATGGCGACGGCAAGCAGACCCGATCGTTCGCCTACGTCGATGACATCATCGAGGCGCTGGTACGGATGATGAACGCGGAGGGAATCACCGGCCCGATCAACATCGGCAATCCCGACGAGTTCACGATCCTGGAGCTCGCTTCGCTCGCGATCGAACTGTCGCGCAGCGGCTCGAAACTCGCGTACCATCCCGCGCGGCCCGACGACCCGGTACGCCGCCGTCCGGACATCAGCCTCGCCAAGGCAACTCTTGGATGGACGCCGAAAATTCCGCTGCGCCAGGGCCTCGCCCTGACCATCGAGCACTTCCGCAAGGAACTCGGCCTCGTATCGGCCTGAGGCGCACCGGTCTCGCATTTCACGGGGAGACGGAGGAACGAACTTGCCAACCGCGCTAATCACCGGAGCCTCGAGCGGGCTTGGCGAGCAGTTCGCCTACGCGCTCGGGCGGGAGCACTACGATCTGGTATTGGCGGCGCGGCGCGAGGATCGCCTGGCCGCGGTTGCCGGGCGCGCGCGCACCGCCGGCGCCGGCACGGTGCGGACCATTCGTGCCGACCTTACGCAGCGCGAGACGCCCGACGCGCTGTATCGGCAGCTCACCGGCGACAGTGTCCAGGTCGACTATCTGGTCAACAATGCGGGCTTCGGCACCAGCGGGAAGTTCCATCTTCTGCCACTGGAGCGCGAGCTCCAAGAGATCGAACTCAACGTCACCTCGCTGGTGGCGACGACGCGGCTGTTTGTGCCCGCGATGGTCGAGCGGCGCCGCGGCACGGTAATTAACGTCGCCTCGACCGCGGCTTTCCAGGCCACGCCTTACATGGCGACTTACGGGGCGACCAAGGCTTTCGTGCTCAGCTTCAGCGAGGCGGTGGCGGCGGAACTCCGCGGCACCAACGTGACCGTGATGGCGCTATGTCCGGGGCCGGTGCGCACCGAGTTTCAGAAGGTCGCGAACAACGAGCGGGTGCGCTTTCCGTCTTTCTTATGGACCGAGGCGGATCGGGTGGTCAACGAAGCGATCGCGGCGGCCGCCAGCGGCCGTTCGCTATGCGTGGCGGGAGCAATCAACAACGCGATGGCGATCGCGACCAAGTTCACGCCGCGCGCGTTGACCGCGTTCATCAGCAGTACGCTGCTACGTCCGTCGTCGGTGGACGATAAATCGGTAGACGACAAATAGGGCACGCCCCAGGGGCAAGACAAACCGCGCAGGGCGGACGGGCGCGCGGCCTATTGCTTGAGCAGGCTCCGCGCGATCACCATCCGCTGAATCTGCGAGGTGCCCTCGTAGATTTGCAGCAGTTTGGCGTCGCGCATCAGCTTCTGCACGGGGTAGTCGTTCATGTAGCCGTAGCCGCCGAAGATTTGTACCGCGTCGGTGGTGATCTTCATGCAGGCGTCGGCGCTGTACAGCTTGGCGTAACTCGAAATCGCGTTGGGACTCTCGCCGCGATCGACCAGCCATGCGGCCTTGTAGGTCAGCAGGCGCATCGCTTCGACCGCCACCGCCATGTCGGCCATCATGAACTGGATTGCCTGGAAGTTCGCGATCGGCTGGCCGAAGGCCTGGCGCTGGCGTGAATATTTGACGCACTCGTCGAGCGCGCGCTGCGCGACACCGGTTGCGATCGCGCCGATTTCGGGGCGACTCCGATCGAACGTCGTCATCGCGTACTTGAACCCCTCGCCTTCGCGCCCGACCAGGGCGCCGATGGGAATGCGCACCTCGTCGAAGACGATCTCGCCGGTGTCGGCGGCACGCTGCCCGAGCTTGCCATGCATGCGCCGGCGGGTGATCCCGGAAAGCTTGGCGGGAAATACGAAGCACGAGATGCCCTTGTGCTTGAGCTTGCGGTCGGAGGTCGCGAAGGTGACGTACCAGTCGGCCATCGAGCCGTTGGAGATGAAATGCTTGGTGCCGTTGAGCACGAAGGAGTCGCCCTCGCGGCGATACGTGGTACTCATCGCGGCGACGTCGGAACCGGCGCCGGGCTCGGTGATCGCAAACGCGCACAGGGTCAGTTGCTTGACCAGGGCTCCGAGATAAGTCGATTTCTGTTCCTCGTTGCCGGCCACCACCAGTGGCAGCGTCGCCAGTTCATTGGCGCCGACCGCGTTGGCCATCCCGGAGCAGCCGTAATTCAACTCCTCGATGATGATGGTCGCGTCGAGGATGTCGAGTCCGGGGCCGCCGTGCTCGCGCGGCACACCGAGGTTCATCAGGCCGGCCTTGAAGGCCGCCTCGCACACGTCGCGCGGGAAGGTTTCCTGCTCGTCGTATTCGCGCGCGCGCGGAATCATTTCGCGCTCGGCAAATTCGCGCGCCAGGCGGCGCAGGTCGTTCTGCTCTTCGGTAAGCTCGAAGCCGATCATTTCTTTTATAGCTCCGCCATAGCCCGGTTTTCGCCGGCCGGCTTTGTGGATTTCATCCGGCCTTTCCCGGAGTTCCAGCCTACCGATCTTGCGCGAACCGCCGCGCGAGCGCAAAGCAATCGGCGGGCCGCCGGCGCGATGCCTTGTAAAAGACTCCAGGGCCAACTATGACGGGGCTTGCAAGCCGCACCGGCGTCGCGGGCGAACCCGGCTCGCGGACGGCTGCGCGGCACGATTTATCCCGGCCAACGAGAAAGCCAAGGAGAAAGCTATGCCGTTTACATTGATTGCCAAGATCAAAGCCAAACCGGGGTCCGAGAAAGCGCTCGAGGATGCCTTCCGCGACATGATCAAGAAAGTGCGCGCGGCCGAACCCGGCTGCCTGACCTACATCCTGCACAAGTCCAACGAAGATCCGACCATGTTCGTGTGGTACGAGACCTACACGGACGACGCCGCCTTCGCGACCCATCGCAAGACCGACCATATGAAGGAGATGGGCGCGCGGATCGCGAATCTGCTGGCCGAGAAGCCGCAGATCGAATTGCTGACCGAACTGGACCGCAAGTAGACGCGGCAACATCCTGGCCGCTACGGATTGCGACAGAGCCGCATTCCGTGGCGGCCGACAGCCGCATCGGTGCGCGCCGCGACGGAGCTTGTCACGATGCCGCGAACCATCCTGATGGGCGACCCCACGTACTTCTCGGTGCTCGGCGGCGCCAATCCGCATACCCGCAATGCGCTGGGACTGAGAAAGTCCGTCGACGCCGGCCGCGCCCGCACGCAATGGCACGGACTTGCCCGCGCGCTCATCGCGCGGGGCACCGAAGTATGCGTTATCGAGCCCCATCATGGAATGAGCGGCCTGGTCTATCCCGCCAACGCCGGCTTTTTGTATCCGCTCGCCGGCAAGTCCGGCGGCGCCAAGGCCTTTTATCTCGCCAACCTGCTTCCGACCCGCGCCCGCGAACGCGAGATCTACCGTCCATTCCTCGAGGCGATGGGATATCGATGCGTCGAGATTGCGGCGCGCTTCGAGGGCGAAGCGGACTTCTTCCCCGCCGGGCGCTTCATGCTGTTTACCCACGGGCGCGTCGAACGCCAGCGTTTCGTACCGCGAATCGGAATTCCGCCGTGGCGGCGCGTCTATGGCTTCCGTTCGGACGCGGGCGCGGCGGAGGAAATCGGTCCTATCGTGAGAGACGCTACGGTACTCCCGCTCGAGCTGTGCCTGGAGGCGCACTATCACGGCGACACCGTGCTCTGCGGGTTCGGCCGCGAACGCGAATTTCTGCTCGCGTACATGGAGGGACTGACGGCGCCGTCGCGCGAGCGCTTGCGCGCCGAGTTTGGCGGCAACCTGATCGAGCTGGCGAAGTCCGACGCCGCGCTCTACGCGGCGAACTCATTCCAGGTCGATTACGAGGGCGGACTCCACCTGTTCATGCCGCAAGGCGTGAGCGACGCGCTGCTCGCCCGGGTGCGCAAGTGTGGGGTCGAGCCGGTGTTGGTCGACGTGAGCGAATTCCTGGCCAAGGGCGGCGGCTCGGTGAAGTGCATGATTCTCGATCTGGGACCGCGCAGCGAGCAGCCCGACGCGCCAGCCGCGGTCGAGTTCCGCGCAAAAAGGTCGTACCAGCTTCTGTTTCCCAATCCACCTTCTCAGTGAAGCGGGGATGGAGCGGCGACGGCGGAGCCGCGGGGCGAGAGTTGGCGAAAAGATCAGCGCTCGATTACGCCGTCGCGCGAGATGTCCAAGCGCAGCGGATCGATCCGCAGCAACTCCTCGGAATGCGCGCGCAGATAATCGGCGGTGAAGGTGCCTGCGAGATCATCGATCATCTCGGTGGCCGAGACGCGCTCGAATCCGAAACGGAGCAGATATTCCTCGCCGCGGCGGCCGAGCACGTAGAGCCGCCGCGCGCCTCGCGTGTGCGCCGCCTTGCGCGCGGCGCCGACCAGCGCCGCGCCGATCCCGCGCCGGCGCATCGCCTCGGCCACCGCGAACGCGCGTATCACGGCCGCATCCACCATCGTCTCGACCCCGGCGACGCCGGCGATCGCGTCGTCCATCGACGCGGCAATCCAGCATGCGCCGGACGCATCGAGGCCGCCCGCGACGAGGCCGGCGAATTCGCCGACCGCGGCGAGCATCGCACCCACGGCGGCGAGGTCATCGGTTTGCGCGACGTACAGTTCGCCGGGTACGCGGCGGCGTCGTGCGGCTACTTTTTGGGTGGCGGGAATAGCTGTGTCCCGGTTTCTTCGTCTACTACGATTATCGCCTTGGCGGGACATGCGCGCGCCGCCGCCATGATCGCCGCGTCGGGAGCGCCGCCGGGATTGTAGACCTCCGATTTGCCGTCGTCGTCGAGGCGAAAAACGGTCGGCGCCGATTCGACGCAATCCTCGCTCGAGATGCATCTCGCTTTGTTGACGGTGGTGTTGAGCTTCGCCATCGGGTTTCTCCTGCCGGCCCGCGCGCCAGGCCGTTGGGCGTTATGCTTCGAAACGGAATTATTAGTAGGCTAACATGACATCGAACGTGCCGGACAGAACCCGGCGGTTGCCCTTGCCGGCGTTCCGCGACAAGGATGGGCCTACAGGAGAACCACAATGACGTTACCCCGCGCCATGAACCATGTCGGCATCACCGTGCCGGACATCGACGCGGCCGTCGCCTGGTACCGGGACGTGATTGGCTGCTACGTTCTTGTCCATCCGGGCGAAGTCAATGATGACGGCACGCATTTCGGCAACGCGGTGAAGGATATTTTCGGCAAGGACTTCGGCAGCCTGAAAATCGCCCATCTGGCGACTGTGGACGGTGTGGGTATCGAGCTGTTCCAGTTCACCAAGCCGAAGACCTACGCGCCCGATAACACCTTCGAATACTGGCGCACCGGGATTTTTCACATCTGCCTCACGGCCGTGGACATCGAGGCTACCGCGAAGCAAATCGAAGCCAACGGCGGCAAACTTATGAGCAAGGTGTGGAAGCTGTTTTCCAACAAGGACTACAAGGTGTGCTACTGCCGGGATCCCTGGGGCACCATCATCGAGCTAAGCAGCCATTCGTACGTGCAGATCTGGTCCAATCTGGAAGAGCCGCACAAGGCTTGATAACGGGATTTCTGCCGCGGCGCGGTCCCGAACCGACGGCACGAAATCGACCGGCGCGCCCGACAAACGCGACCCGATGAAAATCCTCGGCACCGGAATCGACCTGATCGAGGTCGAGCGCGTCGAACGCGCGCTTACCCGCCCGCGCACGGGCGCGCGTTTCCGCGACCGCGTGTACACCGAACGCGAAGTGGCCTACTGCGAATCGCGCGGGCGGCCACGCTACCAGAGCTACGCCGCCCGCTTCGCCGCCAAGGAGGCGGCGATGAAGGCGCTCGGCACCGGATGGAACCGCAATGCCGGCTGGCGCGAGATCGAGGTGGTGCGCGAGCGCGGCCACGCGCCGACGATCGCGCTCTCGGGCAAGGCGGCCGCGTACGCACGCCGCAAGCGCATCGCGGCCTTCCACCTGAGCCTCACGCACACCGCCGCGAGCGCGATGGCGTACGTGATCGCCGAAGGCTGAGCGGCGCGCGTCGCGGGCACGCGCCCTGCGCGCTATTTTTTGGCAGGCGTCGGGGTCGCCAGCGGCTGAGTCACCTGGAACTGATCCGCACTCATGTCGAACTGACTGAAATCGGGTTCGCCCAGACTGTAGACCGCGGTGCCGGCGCTCGAGGCCGCGTAGTTTTCCATTCGCATCACGGTTCGCTGGGTCTTGGGCTCCGACTCGGGCTCCTCATCGTCCGGGGTGGGCGTCGGTGGCACCTGGACCTTGCTCTGGATCTGGGCAAGCTTGACCGTGCCAATCTGCTTGCCGTCCTTGCCGAAAACCACGATCTGCTCGGTCGGCTTGTCCATCGCGAACCTATGCGGATCGGTCATCGGATCCTGGACGATCTTTTCACCCTTGAGGTTCGCCAGCTCATCGAGGAAGGTCTGCACCGCCTGGCCGTTGGCGGGCGAACGCTTGCCGCCGTCCGTCACTTGCCACTTGCCGGCCGCGTCGTGCGAAAGCGCGTACTGCTTGCCGTGGTTCTCGATTTCCAGCCGCCCGATCTTGAGCGGGTCGAAGCTCATCACGGTCTTGTCGCGCAAATCGAGCAACCCCAGGTTGACCTTGCCGACGAGCGAGCTTTCCACGGTATAGACCGAGGGTTCGCCGCCGCGCTTGACGTAGACGGCTTTCTTCGCGGCCTGCGGCTGCACCAGGCCAAAGAGCAGCGTATGCTCGACCTTGTCCTTGCCGCAAAAAACACTTACCACGATCTGCGGGCTCTTGAGCCCGTACTGGCCGAGGTCCGTGGGCGCGTCGGTCACGAAGTTGGCGATGCGAGCGTCGACCAGGGCGGTCAGGATTTGGGCGACTATGTCGGGGTCGGCGGCATAGTGCCCCGGCGCCTCGATCCGCCACTTTCCAGCCTGCCGATCGATTTCGATCGGTTTGTTGGCCCCGCTGCGCAACACGATCTGATCGGCGTCGTCCATGTTGAAGGTCATCAGCTCGTGCGAACGCAGGTCGTTGACGTTCTTCCTGGTCGCAGTCGCGAAATCGCTGGTGGTCATGAGCACCGCCGGCCGATTGGCGAGTTTCACGTAAACGGCGCTGCTGACCGGACTGACACGGCCGACCAGCAGCGCGGGAAGCACGCCCTTGTTGTCGGTGGTTACGGTCAGCGTCACCGTGGGCTTGTCGAGGCCGAAGGGCTTCAGACTGTCGGGCTTCTCCTCGATAGTTCTGGTGAGCCTGGCGCGGGCGATAGCCTCGGTCAGGCCGTCGACGGAGCTCTGATCGCCATCGGTCTTGAGCGGCTTGAGGATGCGCCAGGTGTGATTGGGATTGCGCACCAGCTCGAGTTCACGGTCGGGGTAGCGCAGGTCGATGCCGCTGATATGTTTGGCGCTGATGTCGAATAGCGTCGGCGGCGGCACCGGGCGCGAGCCGAGCAGAATAATGAGCGAATAACCGCCCACCACCGCCAGCAGGACCAGAACGATGATCGTATTACGCGGACGCATCGAAGAACGCGGGCCGGGGCGCCAGCCGCGGCGTTAGTTACGCCGCTCCCGCCAGACCAGGATTCCAATGATTAGCAACAGCTCGGGCAGCATCAGCACCGAGGCCACGAAGACGTTGTTGAACTGGTTGGCGGTCAGGTTGACGCGCGAGGCGCGCAGTGCGCGCGGGCGGATCGCGATAGTGGCGGTCTCGCCGGCCAGCCAATCGACCGTATTGAGAAAAAAGTCCTGGTTGAAAACCTGCGAGAGGTCCTGATTGTCGGCAAAGTCGGTGCTGCCATAAACCACCAGGCGTCCATCGCCCTTGCCCCACTTGATTTTTTTGTTGTCGGCGAAGACCGCGGCGGCGACCGTGATTGGGCCCTTGCGATCCTTGGCACTAGGCTTGAATTTCTGTTGCTTGAAGATCGCCTCGACTTCCGTCGCGGCGATCGAAGTGTCGCTGGTCTGCGCCAGCGGCCAGGCCTGCAAGCCCGGGTTGCTATCCTTGGCCGGCTCCACCGAACGCACCATCGGCCACAGCGTGCGCTTGGTAAACCCACGGGTGATCGGATGCGGCGGGTAAAGCTCGACGAGCGGGCTCAGCCCCAGGGTCGGCCCGGCGAACAGATGCAGCTCCTGGTCGAGCACGATATCGTCGCCGACCGTGAGGCCCCACTGGCTGACCATGTTGATGAGCGAGGTTTCCATGTTCGGCTGGTCGGCCCGCGGCGGCCGCAGCATCACCAGCGCCCGGCCGCCGTTTTTCAGAAAGCTGTCGAGCGCGTCAACCTCGGCCGGAAACAGCGGCTTCACCGGCCCGGCCACGATCACCACCACGCAATTCGGCGGCACCTTGGGCGTGGTCATCAGCGTCAGCGGCTTTACGTCGTAATTCTCGCCCTCCAGTGCCTGGGCGGCGCGGCCGAAGCCGCTGGCGTTGTCCATGTCGTCGATCGAGGCTTCACCATGGCCCTGCAGGAAGCAGGCGCCCTTGGTACCGCTGCTGGTGACCTTGATGATGCCGTTGGTGATCGCCTGCTCGGTGGTCTCGCTGACGTTGGTGCCCTCGTCGCCGTACTGGATATGGGTCGTGGGCATCCGCGTGACGTTGTAGCGGGTCGCGATCTCGGGATTCTTTTCGGGATCGATCAGCTGAACACTGATTTTGGGCGAGGCGTAGGTATACGAAGCGTAGAGCGCTTCGGCCTGCGGGTCGCGGCCGCCCTGGAAGAAGCCGTATAACTTGAGCGGCTTCTTGAGCTCCTTCACCACCTTGACCGACTGCGGCGAAAGGCTGAAAACGCGCTCGGCGGTGAGGTCGAAGCGGCGATGATGCAGGGCGAGGATGTAATTGATCGCGACCAGCAGGCCGACGAAGCCGACCGAGTAGACCACCGCGTTGGCGCCGTAGCGGGTCGCGCGATGGCCCATCAGGGTGCCGAAGGTTTCGCGGCTGGAGGTCGCCCAAAGCACGATCGCCAGCACGCCCAGCAGCAGATTGAACATGAAGTACAACCGCGCGCCGGTCAGATAGGCGATCACCGCGAAAAACAGGAAGACCAGGCCGATCAGGCCGGCCGATGCCATGCTGCGTTGCATGCCGCGCTCCGCTTCTATCCTACCGCCAACGCGCCGACTCGACTGAGCGCTGGGTCAGAAACAAGGCCACGAAGATCATGGTGCAGAAGTAGACGAGGTCGCTGGTGTCGATCACGCCGTCGACCATCTGGCCGAAATGCTGCGGCAGCGAAAGGTAGCGCAGCAAATCGCCGAGGATGCCGCCGCCCGTCTGCAGCGGCCATGAAATCACGTAGAGCAGCAGCAGGACGCCGAGGCAACTGATCGCCGCGATGATCTGGTTTTGCGTCAGCGATGACGTAAACAGCCCGATGGCCACGAAGCATACGCCCAGCAGAGCCAGCGCCACGTAGCCCGCGCCCATCACTCCGACCTCCGGATTGCCGAACACCATCAGGATGATCGGGAAGATCCAGATGAGCGCGACCATGATCAGGATGAAAACCGCCGCCGCGATGAACTTGCCGGCGACGATTTCGCCGGTGCGGATCGGTGCGGTCAGCAGGAACTCGTAGGTGCCGGTGCGCTTTTCTTCGGCGAACGCGCGCATCGTGATCGCCGGCACCAGGATTACCATCACCACCGACATGTTGTGCAGCAGCGGACTGATGACCCGGGCGTTGAGGTTGAGATGCTCCAGCGCCTGCGCGCTCGACATCGCCGAGTACACCTGCACCATCTCGTTGAACTGCTTGAGCAGCGCGAAGAAAAACCATCCGGCCAACAGCACGAAAACCGTCAGCACCACGTAGGCGACCGGCTGCACGAAATAGCTCGACAGCTCCTTGCCCGCAATCGTCAGCGCGTTTCTCATCGTTACTCAGCCGGGGCCCCGGGCGGCCTAGCCATGCCCCGCACCAACCTCCTCGAGCGTCTCTTCGGTCTCGATCACCTCGTGCCCCTCTTCCTTCGAGATGGCCTCCAGGAATACGTCTTCGAGCGACTTGCCGGCCGGCAGGCTGCTCAGGCTCTCCTCCAGTACCACGCGCCCGGCGTTGATGATCACGACGCGGTCGCAGATCTGCGAGACTTCCGGCAGGATATGCGTAGAGAGCACGATGGTGTGCTGGCCGGAGAGACCGTGGATAAGCCCGCGAATCTCGTGAATCTGGCGCGGGTCGAGTCCGATGGTCGGTTCGTCGAGCACCAGCACCGGCGGATTGTGAATGATTGCCTGGGCCAGGCCGACACGCTGGCGATAGCCCTTGGAAAGCTGGCCACAGACCCGACGGGCCATGTCGGAGAGCCCGCAAACCTTGAGCACACGTTCGACCGCGTCGTCGACTGCCGAGCGGCGCATTCCGCGCAGCTTGGCGACGAAGCGCAAGTAGGCTTCCACTCGCATATCGGAGTATAGCGGCGGCGTCTCGGGCAGGTAGCCGATGCGCCGGCGCGCCTCCAGCGACTGGGTGAAGATGTCCAGGCCGTCAACCAGTACGGTACCGGCCGTCGCCGGCATGAAACCGGTGATGACGCGCATCGTAGTAGTCTTGCCGGCGCCGTTGGGACCGAGGAAGCCCAGGATGGAACCCTGGTTGGCCTTGAAGGAGACGTCACGCACAGCGACGAAGTCACCGTAGCGCTTGGTCAGGTTTTTTACCTCGATCATTGCGGATCGCCTCGACGGCAGCCGCGACAACGGCCCCCAATCCTAACGCGTTTTGACGACGGAAAGCTCCCGAAGCTTCAATCTTGCTGCAGCAAGCAATCCTTTAGTTAATCCGCACTGGTGCAAGGTGTCAATATTAGGACCCCAGCGGACGCCTCGCGGTTTTGCTTTGGCCACAGCTTGGGATAGTTTCACACGCCGATGGCTGAGCAACGGCCGACACTCTATCTGATCGACGGCTCGGGGTATATTTTCCGCGCGTTCTTCGCTCTGCCGCAGCTCAATAATTCGCGCGGGCTGCCCACCAACGCCGTCTTCGGCTTCATCCGGATGCTCTTAAAGCTGCTCAAGGAGGAGCGCCCGCGGCATATCGCCGTGGTCTTCGACTCGCCGCGCAAAACCTTCCGCGACGACCTCTTCGAGTCCTACAAGGCCAACCGGGTCGAGGCGCCCAGCGATCTGACCGTGCAGATCCCGTACATCCTGCGCGCGGTCGAGGCCTTTCGCATCAAGAGCCTGGTGCTCGAGGGCTTCGAGGCCGACGACGTTATCGGCACCCTGGCCGCGCGCGCCGCTCTTAAGCGCTTCGACACCGTGATCGTCACCGAGGACAAGGATTTCATGCAGCTCGTCGGGCCGCACGTCACGCTGTGGAACACGATGCGCGACCGGCGCGTCGACGCGCGCGAAGTGCGCGCGCGGCTCGGCGTCGATCCTTCGGCGGTGGTCGACGTGATGGCGCTGATGGGCGATGCGATCGACAACGTCAAGGGTGTCCCCGGTATCGGCGAGAAGACCGCCACCACGCTGATCAAACACTTCGGCTCGCTCGACAAGCTCTACGCCAGCCTGGCGGAGATCGAGGCGGTCCCGGGACTGCGTGGCGCCAAAAGAATCGCCGCGCTGCTGGCCGAGCATCGCGCCGACGCCGAGCTTGCGCGCAAGCTCGTCAGTATCGACACGGCCGCGCCGGTCGAGGCCGAGGTAGACCAGCTCGCCTGGCCCGGTATCGACGAGCGCGCGGTGAGCGAATTGCTGCGCGAGATGGAGTTCCACTCGCTGCTCAACGAGTTGACGCCGGCGCAGGCGGCGCTGCCGGCGGGCGACGCGCAGCTCCGTGAGCACCCAGTCGAGGGCGCCGAAGTGGCCGCGCTGATCGCGCGCCTGGCGCGTGCGCCGCGCCTCGCGCTTCACCTGGACGCCGGCGATACTCGCATCGACACGGCCGCGGATACCCCGAAAAACGGCGGACCGGCGCAAGGCGGCGGCGCGCGCGAAGTCAGCGGCTCGTTGGACTTCGGCGGTGGCGCCGGCGGTGGCGCGAACGCCGGCGCGCCGGCAGGTTCTGCCGAGAGCGAACGCCTCAAGCTCGGCGCGGAGGGCGAAAACGAAACTTACGTGCTGTCCGGCGCCAGTATTGCCGCGGCGGCGCCGCTGCTCGGGGCGCCCACGCCGCCCCGGAGCTGCCACGATCTGAAGGAGCATCTGCGCCACCTCAAGCGCCGCCACGGCGTCGCGCTTGCGGGCGTCGACTTCGACACGATGCTGGCCGGGTTCCTGGTCAACCCGGGCCGCCCGGAACCGTCGCTCATCGATCTCTATCACGACTACCTGGCGCCGCTCGGCGGCAATCGCGCGCCCGGGTCCGAGCCGGAACTGATTGCCGCGCTGCGCAGGGCACTGATGCCGAAGCTGGCCGAGAACGGCCTCGAATCCCTGTTCAGCGAGATCGAGCTGCCGGTCGCGCGCATCCTGGCCGAGATGGAAGAGACCGGCATCGCGGTCGACGGCGAAGCGCTGAAGGCGATTTCGGCCGAGTTGGGCGCGAAACTCGAGCGCATGGAACAGAATTGCTATCTGCTGGCCGGACGGCAATTCAATCTCAACTCGCCGATACAACTGCGCCAGGTGCTCTTCGACGACCTCAAGCTCTCGGCCAAGGGGCTCAAAAAAACCAAGGGCGGGTTCTCTACCGACGCCGACACACTGGAGAAGCTCGCGGCGGTCCATCCGCTGCCCCACCAACTGCTCGAATACCGAGCGATCGCGAAGCTCAAATCGACCTATAGCGATGCGCTGCCGCAACTAATCGACCCGGCGAGCGGGCGGCTCCATACCTCGTTCCATCAGGCGCTGACGGCGACCGGCCGGCTGAGCTCCACCGAGCCCAACCTGCAGAACATCCCCACCCGCACCGAGGAAGGCCGCCGCATCCGGCGCGCCTTCGTCGCCGTTCCGGGATGCCTGATGCTCTCGGCCGATTATTCGCAGATAGAACTCCGCGTGCTGGCCCATCTCTCCGGCGACCCAACTCTCATCGACGCCTTTCGCCGCGGCGAGGACATCCACGCCCGCACCGCCGCCGAGGTGCTGGGGCGCAGGCCCGACGAGGTCGACGCCGAGGCGCGCCGACTGGCCAAGGTGATCAACTTCGGAATCATCTACGGGATGGGTCCGCAGCGGCTGGCGGGCGAGCTTTCGATCAGCCTCAAGGAGGCCTCCGAGTATATAAAGCGCTATTTCGAGCGCCTCCCCGGCGTGCATGCGTACCTGGAGGAGTCGTTGGCGCAGGCGCGCGAGCGGGGATGGGTGGCCACGATGTATGGGCGGCGGCGATACCTGCCCGAGCTGAACTCGCCCCAGGGTGGAGCACGGGCGCAGGCGGAACGAATTGCGGTCAACACGCCATTGCAGGGGACGGCCGCCGACCTCATCAAACTGGCGATGATCCGCCTGGACACGGCGATCAAAGAGCGGAAATGGAACGCACGGATGCTCCTGCAGGTGCATGACGAGCTGCTTCTGGAACTGCCGCACGCCGAGCGCGAGCCGGTTTCGGAGGCTGCCCGGCGGGAGATGGAAGGAGTGGCGGAACTACGGGTTCCGCTCAGGGTCGAACTCAAATGGGGCCCCAATTGGGCCGAGCTGGAGGGCCGTCGAGGATAATCGGCCTGAATTTTGCCCGATCGACCCGCGTCTAACCCATTGAACAAGCCAAACCGCCAGGACGGGGACGAGGCCGAGCTCATCGAGCGGGCCAAAGCGGGAGACACCAAGGCGTTTGGCATCCTGGTTGAGCGCTATCAGCGGCGGGTTATGGGTGTCGCGATGGCGGTGGTTCATAATCAGGAAGATGCACTTGAGTTGGCTCAGGAGACCTTTGTACGTGCTTTTGAAAACGTCGCCAGATTCGAATCGCGCTCGAGCTTCTCGACCTGGCTGTATCGGATTGCCGCTAATATCGCGATCGATTTCCGCCGCCGCGAGCGACGCCATCCGACGATGCGCGGCGAGGAAGCCGAAAACGAGATCCAGCGGCTGCCGAGCAAGCTCGGCGATTCGTTCAAGGAAGCGCAACGCAGCGAACTGGCCCAACGCATAAGGGATGCGCTGGGCCAGTTGACGCCGGAACATCGGGCCGCGATACTTCTACGCGAGGTTGAAGGCCTGTCGTACGATGAAATAAGCGATGTGTTGCAGTGCCCACGAGGAACCGTGATGAGCCGGTTGCATTATGCCCGCAACCACCTGCGCGAAATCCTCAAGGATCTGGCCGAGGATTAGAGCAAAGGGCTGCGAGCGTCATGGCTCCAAATACTATGGTTCAATGTAAGGAAATCGCTCCGCTCTTAGGGCCCTTCGAGGACGGCGAACTCCAGCCGCATGAGATGCAGGAAGTCGCCCGTCATCTCGCAAGCTGCGAAAATTGTGAAAAGGATCTGGCCGGCTATTCCACTTTGGGCCGGTTGCTGCGCGATGCCACGCCGCCCGCACCACTCGACGGCTTCGCGATGGCCGTGCAGGCCCGTATCGAGCAACTGCGCCCGCCGCTTCGGGTCCGCCTGGGCCGCTGGTTCGAAACCCAGCGCGAGCGCTTTGGCAACGGCGCCGGCGTCGCGTTCGCGATGGCGGCCGCGGCGATACTGACGGTCGTCGTCACCACTCCCTTTGCCCGCAACATGATCGGCGTGGGAAACCGCGTAGCCCAAGTGGCACAGCGCGACACAAGCGCGCTCGCACGCAATGTCGTCAGATCACCCGCGGCGCTGGCTTCCGCCGCCAGTGGCGAACCCGGCACGATAATCTCGAAGCTCGAGACTTCCAACCCCGACGTCGCCGTGTGGAGCGAGCCGAGCCAGGACACCACCGTCATCTGGCTGCCCGATTCACAACCCTGACTATGCATCGCTTGACGATTCCTTCACTGACGGCGCTTCTGGTAATGCTGTTCGCGATAGGCGCCCAGGCGCAGCCCACCCCGGCCGCGCCACCAGCGCCCCAGACGCCAAACGATCAGGCTGCCGCCAAGGCGCACCCACGGGAAGCCAAGACCCTCAAGCGTCACCGGGTGATCCTGCTGAGCGTCGACGAGGTGATCGCGGCGGATACGGGCGAGGGAATGGATCAGCGGCTGCTGACGATGGGTCTGCGGCTGGAGTCGCTCTTCCACTACACGACCTACCGCCTCATCAGCCATCAGATCAGCCGCACCGAGTGCGGACGCACGGTCGCGTTTACCTTGCCGGGCGGATGGATCGTACACGTCGAACCGAGCGCCGTGCGCGACAACATGATCGCGATGGAGCTGATGCTGTTTCAAGGCGCGCGGCCGATGATGACGACGGACGTCCGGCTGCGCAATCACGGGATGTTGATCGTCGGCGGCCCGCGCTACCAGCAAGGGATGCTGATAATTCCGATCGGCGCCGACGCGCCCGACTTGGCGATGCCGCCCGGTTACATACCGGTCAACCCTGAAGAGGCGATGCCCGAAATCACTGTTCCTGAAGTGATCGCGCCCGAAGCAGGCTATCCCGACGCGGGCGCTCCCGACGACGCTCCTTCGCCCGACGCTCCCAGTCCGTAGCCGTTCCTCCTCTGAGCCCTCGCCCGTATCGTTTGCGGGAGAGGGTGCGGGTTCCCCAAAATTCTTGAGTTGACGCGCGCTCAGGTTAGCGCGGCGCCATCCGCAGCGCGCCGTCGAGCCGGATCGTTTCGCCGTTGAGCATCGTGTTCTCCACGATATGGCGCGCCAGCGCCGCGTATTCGCTCGGCCGTCCCAATCGTGACGGAAACGGGATCGACGCCTCCAACGCCTTGCGCGCCGCGTCCGGCAGCAGACCGAGCATCGGCGTTTCGAAAACTCCCGGCGCGATGGTACAGACCCGAATGCCGAGCGAAGCGAGGTCGCGCGCGACCGGCAGCGTCAGGCTCACCACGCCGCCCTTGGAAGCCGCGTAGGCCGCCTGCCCAATCTGACCGTCGTAGGCGGCGACCGAGGCGGTGTTGACGATGACGCCGCGCTCGCCCTCGCTGTTGGGCTGGTTCTTCGCCATCCGCGCCGCCGCGATCCGGATCGTGTTGAAGGTTCCCACCAGGTTTATCTGGATCACCTTGTTGAATAGGTCGAGCGAATGCGGCCCGTCCTTCGAGAGCGTGCGCGCCGCGCGGCCGATGCCGGCGCAGTTGACCGCGATATGCACGGTGGCGAAATGCTCCGCCGCTTTGGCGACCGCCGCCTCGACTTCGGGTCCCGAGGTGACGTCGGCGGCGACGAACAACCCCCTGGCGCCGAAGCCTTCGGCGAGTTTCGCGCCGGGCGACGACGGCAGATCGAGAATTGCGACCTTTGCGCCGCGCTCGGCGAATTCATGCGCCGTCGCCGCGCCCAGTCCCGAACCACCACCTGTAATCACTGCCACTGCGTCCTTGAGATTCATCCGGACCTCACTTCCACGCTCAACTCGGAATTGCAAACTCGGATATACTCCCGCCATCCCGCCGCAATTTCAATCATGCGCAGGGCGCGGGTTTGTGGGCGGTTTTGAATTTAAGGTACAAGACGGTGGGCTGCTTTGAACTGTCCCGATCTGGTAGCGTTGCGCGAAGCGGAAGGAACGGAGGCCCAAGCGTGCGCAACGTGCTACTGTCGTCGTGCCTCGACGCACAATTTGTAATCGTCAGTGTGATCGGGCCGCACGCGAACGAACATGTGGACTGTATCTTTAAACGGAAAATGGACGATATTACCGCTATTGGTCGGACTTTCTGGCTGATTAGGTCATCGAAGGTGAAACCACCCGCCGTGCGGGAATTGTGTCAATCCGGTCTCGGCTACGTGGTATTCGTCGAACCATCAGGCGTGGCGCGGCCGGCGACAACCGAGACCGCTGCAAGCCGCTACTCGACCGATCAGCAAACATGGCAGCCGTTGCCGAACGGCCTCGGTCCGGTGACCGGCAAGCTCGGCCCCAGTGCTAAAGCGCTCATTTGTGATGCATTCGAACTCTGCCGTGGCGAACGGTTCGATATGTGGGCCTACGGTGAATGGCCAGACGGCGCGTCGCCGCTTGACACCAGAATCGGTCATTCAACAGTCTGCGGACTGAAACGAAATATGAGCCAACATCCCATGAAGATGAAATCGCGGTTTAGGTCCATTGCCGCGTGTGCGCGCTTACAGGCACCGTTCTGCGTGTGGCTTCAATGAGGAGTTATGGCGTAGAAGAGGCCCGGCGCAACGATTTGAAAGTGGCCCACTACCCGGCGGCGCGCCGCTACAGCCCGTAAAAGCGCGCCGCGTTCTCGGCCAGCAGCTTGCGCTTGTGCGCCGGCGTAAGGGGCAGGTTGTGCGGCCCCGAAGCGCCGGCGGCAGATACCTTGTCCTATAGCTTAAGCCGCATCTCCGAGGCATGACCGCCGGCGTCGATGCCCCGGTATTCGTTGCCGGAATCGCGAACGCTCATCGCGAAGTCTCCTTGACTGGCAAAAAGAAAACGGGCGGCAGGCCACGAGCCGGCCGCCCCTCGCGAACACCGTCTCGACCGCTTCTACCGATAGTGCGGCATGATCTTCTCGCCGAACGTCCGCAACTGCTCCTTCATCACGTCCATCGGAATCATCCCCTGGTCGAAGTTCCAGCAGAAGTATTCCGGATTGGCCGCCTCCACCAGGGCGTCCATCTTGCGCCGGACGTCCGACTCCGAACCCATGAACAGGTAGTGCGCCTTGTCCATTCGATCGATGGTCCACTCGCTCTGCGGCACCAGCGCCTTGCCGGGCGGCCATTTCTTCTCGTCCCCAGGCAGCCGGAAGGCCTCGAAGAATCCGAAGTGGCCCCAGAACTTGCCGAACCCAACCCCGGCGGTCCCCATCTCGGCCAGCCGATAGGTCTCCTCCTTGTTCTGGCCGAAGTAGATCTGGCGCAGCACGCCGATACGCTGGCCCAGCTCGAGCTTGCGCCCCGCCTTGGCCGATTCGTCCTGGAACAGCTTCGCCACCCGCCTCATCGCGTCAGGATGCGTAATCAGGGTCATCGGGATGATGCCTTGCTTGGCGCACCACACTATCGTCTCGTCGCTGACCGAGAAGGCCTGGAAAAGCGGCGGATGCGGCCGCTGATAGGGCTTGGGCACGACGAAAATCTTCTTTACCTTGCCGTCCTCGACCTCGCCCGGCGCGCCGTACTGTTCGGTCCATTTATGCGGCGGCCAGGGCGTGCCGGTCTCGTACGGGTACGGGTACTCGTAGTACTCGCCCTTGAACGAGAAGGGCTCGTCGCCCCACGCCAGCTTGAGTATCTGGAAGACCTCCTCGAACACCTTGCGGTTGGTCTTGTCGATCTCGGACTGGTCGGAGGTGGTGGCCGAAACGTGCAGCTTCTGCCCCATCTGGTTGAGCCATCGATGCTGGTAGCCGCGCGCGAAGCCGACGAAAGTTCGCCCCTTGGTGAACTGGTCGAGCCATCCGATCTCGATCGCCAGGCGCAGCGGGTTCCATCCCGGCAGCACGTAGCCGATCGGCCCGACGCGCAGATGATTGGTGTTCATCGCGACGTACAGATGCAGCTGCGGTACGCTGCCGACCTCGAGCCCTTCGGTGTGCAGGTGATGCTCGGGAAAGGCGACCATCTCGACGCCCAGGTCTTCGGCCATGCGGGCGAACTCGACGATCTGCTGGAGCATCATCTGCCAGCGCTCGTTGTGCGCGGCGATCGGGCGCAGCCGCAGGCGCTCCTCGAGCGTGCCGGGAACCGTGGGTAGCATCAGAAGTCCGAATCTCATGCGCGACTCCCCTTGCCTGACACGGGGCCAGGCTGTGTTGTTGCGAATAAGCCCGTCTTATCCAGTCTGTCTACCAGACTTATCCTAGCGCTCCGTTGCGCGATCGCAAGCACCCGCCGGCGGCGCGCGCGGCGCTACTTGAAATACGGGATTACGTGCTTACCCCAGAGCTTTATCGAATCCATGATTTTCTGATGCGGGATGTCGTAGATCTGCATGAAGCACAGCAGTTGCTGGCAGCCGGCCTCCTGGTAGCGCTTGACCTTCCGGATGCAGGTGTCGGGATCGCCGCAGATGATCATGTCGTTCTGATCCATGAAGTCGAAATTGATCGTCGCCGGATCGACGTTCATCATCTGCTTGAGGTAGTCGTAGGTGCCCATGTCGGTCTTGCCCGACTGCCAAATGCCAACCGAGGCGACCGTCTCGAAGGCCTTGCGCGCGTACCACTCAAACGCGCCTCTGGCGTTTTCGCGCGCTTCCTTGTTGGTCTCCGCGCAGTGCACCATGGTAAACGTCGCCGCGCGATCGTTGATGAACTTGCCGACCGGTTTGGCCTGCGCGATACCGTCGCGGTAGATTCCAATCCGCCGCTTCAGCTCCTCGGGATCGACCAGCAGCGTGAACGACAGCAGACCGATTCCCTTGCGCCCGGCGATGTCGTGAGTCTCGGGGCCGGTGGAGGCACACCACAGCGGCGGATGCGGCTTCTGGAGCGGCTTGGGGATGATCTCGCGCGGCGGAATCTTGAAATACTTGCCCTCCCACGAGAACACTTCGTTGGTCCACGCGCCGACCACGATGTCGAGCGCCTCCTCCCATAGCGCGCGCGTCTCGCTCGGGTTGATACCGAAGCCCTCGAGCTCGTCGCGGCTCACCGAGCGCCCGGTGCCGAACTCCATCCGCCCCTCGCACAGCAGGTCGAGCGTCGCGCCCATCTCGGCCACGCGGATCGGATGATTGTACGGAAACGGCAGCAGACGCACGCCGTGTCCGATGCGGATTTTGCTGGTGCGCTGCGAGAGCGCTCCGTAAAGCACCTCGGGCGCCGAGCTATAGGCGAACTCGGAGAGGAAGTGATGCTCGACCGACCAGAAATTGCTGAAGCCGACGCGCTCGGCCTCGACCACCTGGGATATTACCTGCTGAAAGACGTCGTACTCGGCTCGCGGCCCGTAGGGTTTCTTGAGCTCGATCTCGTAGAAGATGCCGAAATCCATCGCCATAAGGTCCGCTCCTTTCGCCGCGCGGCCCGTGGCTAGCGCGCGATCGATTTCAGAAATTCGTCGAGCGTCGCGTTGAACGCGGCCGGCTGTTCGAGCTGATAGAAGTGGCCGACGTCCTTGAGCACGGTCAGCTTGGCGCCCGGGATATGGTCGGCGAGGAACTTGTTCGCCGCGACCGGGGTCGCGTTGTCCTCCTCGCCCGCGAGCACCAGGGTCGGCCGCTTGATGTCCTTCAAGCGGTTCTTGATGTTCCAATTGAAAACGCCGTTGGGGTCTTTCATCGCGGAATCGAAGACGTGGCGCGGCCAGTTGGATTCGAGCATGAAGCTTGACCTGGCCAGGTCGAGAATTTCGGGCCGCTCGCGCTTGCTGCGCGCCGACACCGTGCCCTCCAGGAGCTGGTTGAAGGTGCCGTCGCGATCGCGGCTCATCGCCTCCATCGCCTCTTTGGGCAAGCCTTCAGCGAGCGCCGTGCCGCTGCTCTGGATCACCAGGCCCAGCACGCGTTCGGGCCGCGCGAGGCAGAACTGCATCGCGATCATCCCGCCGATCGAGTTTCCAACCATCACCGCCTTGTCGATCTTCGCGGCATCCATCACCGCAGCGACGTCGCTCGCGTGCTCCTGGATCGAATAGCCGTTCGCCGGCTTGTCGGAGCGGCCGTGCCCGCGATGATCCATCGTCACGCAAAGGTCGGTGCGGGCGAAATGAAATATCTGGAAGTACCAGATATAGCCATTGGTCGACCACGGATGGAGAAACACGATCGGCACGCCGCCGCTTCCCCAACTCTCGTAATAGACTTTGACGCCCTTGTTGTCCGCGTAAGGCATGGCCTCCTCCCTTTGGTCGACGTCGTCGCGCGGCTCGCTCCGACCGACGATGCGCAGTGCGCATTCATTCGTTTCGCTTTCGCTAACACGAAACTCCAGGTCAAGCAAATATCATTCGGAAACGCGCGGAAACCCGTGGAAACCCGCGCGGCTCAGCGATGCAAGTGCCACCTTGGTCGAGAGCGACGCGCACTTTTCGCCTGGCGACGTCTTCCGATCCGTTGCGATGTGAGCGCGATGGTTCTAGCATCGGTGCTGGTGAAAGTGGTTGTGGAGGTGTGGTGTGGTGGCCGCAGGGAACCGGGTTGTCGAACCAGCGTTTGATCGCGCTTTCAATCCCATCGTTTTCCTTCATCGGTTCAGTCGGGAGGTTTGCGCGGCCCGTGCACCGATATTGTGGACGCCGCTGTTGGCGATATCGGCGCTGCTTCTGTGTGCGCCCACAACGCGGGCGGCCGTGCAGGCGTCGATCGTGATCGACGCCGACACCGGCCAGGTCATCGAATCCCACAACGCCGACCAAAAAACCTATCCCGCGTCGCTGACGAAATTGATGACGCTCTTTCTGGTTTTCAGCGAGGTAAGGAGCGGGGCTCTCACGTTTGACTCGCGGCTGGAAGTCTCGCGGCACGCGGCCGCGCAAGCCGCAACCCATCTCGGATTGCATCCGGGAGAAAGCATCTCGGTGCGGCAGGCTATTCTGGCGCTGGTCACCGAGTCGGCCAACGACGCGGCGGTGGTGCTCGCGGAGGCCGAGGGCGGCACCGAGGCCAGGTTCGCTACGATGATGAACCGGGCGGCGGTTCGCCTCGGGATGAAGGACACGACTTTTCGCAATGCCTCGGGCTTGCCCGATCCGTATCAGCTAACCACTGCGCGCGACATGGCGACGCTCGCGCTCGCGCTCATCCATGATTTCCCCGACTACTACCATTTCTTCTCCGTTCGCAGCTTCGTCTTCGACGGCAGGGTCATAAAAGGACACGACCACCTTCTCGGCGAATATGCCGGCGCCGACGGCATGAAGACCGGCTTCATCCGCGCCTCCGGCTTCAACCTGGTCAGCTCGGCCGAACGCCACGGCTGTAGGCTGGTAGGCGTAGTTTTGGGCGGCACGTCGATTGGGTCGCGCGACCGCCACATGATGCAGTTGCTTGACCTGGCATTCGCAAAAGTGCCGCCGCTTGAGCCCGACGAGCGGGTGGCCGACGCGAGCGTCGCCGCCGCCCCTGCGGCGAGCCCGGCTGCCATGCGCGACGGGATAGTCAAGGCCAGCGCCTCCGGCGAATCCGACGTCGAAGCGCCGTCCGTTGCCTGGGGAATAGTGGTGGGCGGCGCTTTTCGTCATAAATCCGCCGCACGCGCGGCGATGCGACGCGCCTCACGGTGCGCGTCGCATGAGATCCGGAGCGCCCGCGCGAGCTTGGTCAAAATCGTACGCCGTCACCGCCCCCGATACAGTGCGCGTTTCGTCGGCCTCGACCGGCAGGCGGCGTTACGCGCGTGCAGGACGCTCAGGCGAAGGAAGCTTCTCTGCGGCGTGCTCCAAAAGCCTGCCGATGCCGGTTTGGAGACGGCCTCCAGCAGCTGACCTGCGGCCTTCCGAGAACTGTCGTCAGGCGATGCCTGCTACCGTCGCGCCGCCAGACCCAGCCCAGGGCTTGCGCGCGTCTCCTATGGATCGCTTAGGCGGGGTCCGCCACCCGGGGCAGCACCTTGGTCGCGAACAGCTCGATAGTTTTCATCAGCCGGTCGTGCGCCATCAGCCCGTTGTACATCCAGGCGAAGATCCACGAGACCGGCAAGCGCTTGAGCAGCCGTTCGACCTGGCGCGTCACGGTGTCGACGGTGCCGATCAGCGCTAGGCCGTTCTCGAACAGGTCCGGTGTCTCTCCGGTCTTCGGATCCTCCAGTCCCTTGGCGAATCCGAACGGCAGAAACCATTCACGGCCGCAGAAATATCCGCTCTCATGCCAGATTGCGCGCGCCTCCGCGTCCGTGTCGGCGATTATGATGTCGCGTAGGACGCCCATCCCCTCGCCCGGCGCACGGCCCGAGACCTCGGCGTAGACGTCGCAGAGCTGGCGCTCGAAGGCCGGGAAAAGCGGCGGAATCACCGCGGTCACGCCCTCCTGCGCGCACCATCGGATGCTGCGTTCGGATGACGCGAAGGGCTGAAAGATCGGCGGATGCGGCTTCTGCACGGGCTTGGGCACCACGCTCACCGCCTTGACGATGCCGTCCTCGACGCCCCTGCCCCACTTTGTCGTGGCCTCGATCGTCCACGGCGTCTCGCCCGGTGGTATGCGCCAGTATTTGCCCTGATAGCTCAGCATGTCCTGGGTCCACGCGGCCTTGATGATGCGGAAGCACTCCTCGAACGCGGCGCGGTTGGCGGCGTCGATCTCGTCGTGCTGATGGGGCTGCGCGCCGTGGATGCCGTGGGTCTGCTGGGCCATGATGTCGACCCAGCGGCGCTGATAGCCGCGCGCGAAGCCGGCGTTGGCGCGTCCGCCGGTCATGTGGTCGAGCATCGCGATATCCTCGGCCACGCGGATCGGGTTGTTGGCCGGCAACACGATGCCGAGTTGGCCGACGCGCAGCCGCTTGGTCTGCATCCCGATATAGAGGTCGAGCAGTACCGGGTTGTTGGAAAGCTCGAAGCCCTCGGCGTGGAAGTGATGCTCGGTGAAGCTGATCGAGTCGTAGCCGAGATCGTCGGCCAGCCGCGCCTGCGCGGAAACCTCGCGCAGCATCTGGTCGTACAGATCGCCGCGAAGGCCGACCATCCCCTGCTCGACCTGGGCCTTGTTACCGACCGACGGGAGATAAAATAGCGATACTTTCATCCATGCCTCGATTTCGAGATCGCGCTACGGCTGGCCGGAACGACGGTTCCGTGCGCGCGCGCCGCTACTGTAAAACGCATCGGAAGCGAGGGGCAAGCCGAAAGCTTCCCGCCCCGCACCCGCAAACGCGAGCGTTGGCAAGGTCGGCGCGAGCTGACGCCGGGGCCCCTCGACTTCGCGGAGTCGAAGGAGACTCGCGCGGTCCTCCGTGCATAATTCTCATCGAACAAAGGCGCGGCGCGGGACCGCACGAGATCCTGCACTTCGTTCAGGATGACATCCTAAGCTGGAGCAGCGCCGCGCGTCCGGCTACTTCGCGGCGCGCGATGCGGATGGCTCTTTATCCGCCTGCGCCAGCGCGGCGACGGCTTCCTTTTCGACGCGCGTGCCCTTGAAGAAATCCGGATTCATCCCGCCCCAGAATTCGACCGGGTTGGTGAAGACAAAATCGCGGAAATCCCGCTCCTCGATCAACCCCTCGTCGACCAGTTCGTGCGCCTCGGGCAGCACCCCGCGCATGTCGGGCACGTCGAAGTGGCCGATGTCGGAGCCGAAGAGCGTCTTGAGCCTCGCGCCGTATGGGTTGACGCGCGAGTTGCAAGCCCACGCGTTCATCGGATCGTCCGCTTCGCAACCGAAGTGGAAGTTCCTGCAGAACAGCTCGCGGATGTCTTCCGCGCGTTCGATTCCGCACGCCGCGAAATCGTCGTAGCGCCCCACCCCCGGCATCGCGGGCATCCCGCCCTCATCCTCCAGCTTCCACTGCGCGAGCTTGCCGGTCCACCCCGGGCTGGCATAGCGGCCGAACAGCTCGGCCAGGCGCGCGCGGTCGAGGTTGGCCGGGTCGACCTCGGCCAGCGCACGAGCGTTGCGTTTTTTCCAGTGCCCGACGAGGTCCGCGTACAGATTGCAGGCCCATCCAACGCCGCCCTCCTGGAATGCCATCTTGAGCGTGGGGAAGCGCCGCGTCACGCCGCCCAAAAACAGCGCCTTGCACACGGCTTCGGCCGAGACCGCGAAATGTCCAATATGGTTGTAGGTGAAGTTCGACACCGATACGCGCATCCCGTAACCGCGTCCGCTGGAATGGAAGGTTGGCGCGATGCCGAGCTCGACGCACTTCGCCCACACCGGATCGTAGTCGTAGGCGCTGTCGAGCCCGAACATGTCGAGCCAGGTCGCGTAGCGCTCGAGGTCGGGCGAGCGGCGCGCCGCCGCCGGGATCGGCCGCTTGATCACGCTCGCCATCACGACGACCTTGAGCTTCAGCGTCTTCGAGACGTGCTCGAGTTCTTCGATTGCCTCGGCCGGCGTGTTCATCGGGATCACCGCCGCCGGCGTCATCCGATCGGCATAGGGGGCGAACTGCTCGGCGGCAAAGGTGTTGAAGGCGCGGCAGGTCGCCCGGCGCAACTCGTCGTTGCCGATGAAGGGCACGGCAAGCGCGGCGGTCGGATAGAGCACGCAGAAGTCCAGCCCGAGCTCGTCGAGGCGCTCGTGGAGCAGGCGCGGGAGCATCGCGGTCGCGCGATCGAGCGTGTTTCGGGTCGGAAAAGACCACCAGGTCTGTTGCGCCCGGCGCGCGTCGCGGCGTTCGTCCAGGGTGAGCGTGAGATCGCGCAGGATCCGTCCATTGCGCGAGGTGAACGCCTCGAGCACGCCGCGGCCACCCACCCGTTCCAGGTATTCAGTGATAGCGGGTCCGAATTCCAGCCAATGGCCATCGGAATCGATCACGGGATGGCTGAGCCGCGCGCGAATCGCCGCGGGATCGGGAGTCTTACCGGTCGACATCGCAACAACCTCCTCGCCTGGACCCGCAGCACGCGGGTCAGGCCCGGCGACGACATCATAGACCGATCTGGTTTGGTAGCTTTAACCCCCGCCTGTCAAGGGCGCCGGGCGCGCTGATAACGTCCTGATTCATTGGACTCGATGAGTTAGATAGAAACAGGTACGGTAGCGCCGACCATTACCTTGACCGACTGAGGAAACCCCATGAGATTTCGGCATTGTGGATGGCTGGTCGCGAGCGGGCTTCTCGTGCTTACGGCAATGCTCTATCCGCATTCGGTGCTGGCGGAATCGATTTCAGGAAGGGTGCTCAGCGGGAGTACGCCTATATCCGGTTCACGGGTGACGCTATATGGCACCACCACGCGGTGCGGGGGAGGCTCTGGCGGTCCATGCTTCGCTGCGGTTCAGCGGGCGGGAAGCGCAACGACGGATGTCGATGGAAAATTCTCGATCCGCTATTTCGCGGAGAGGTTTTATCCCGACAGTTTTTACCTGATCGCCAGAGGGGGTAAAGCGGGCGGCGGCGCGGCGATCGCCTTGGCGCTAGCTGTTGGGCAGCCGCCGAATCAAGGCAGCGTGACGATCAATGAGTTCACGACCGTGGCCACCGTCTTCGCGCTAGCGCACTCGATGCATTCGGGCGCGCCCGATTCTATCGTCGGGGGTCAGAAGGCCTTGCTGCCGCACCTCGTCGATTTTGCTACTGGAAAAGCGGGCGGCTATCTGGTCGCGGGGCGCAACTCGCCCGCCGCTCTGAATACGCTCGCGGATATCCTCTGGACCTGTGTGGGCTCAGCGGGCCCCAAGACGACGGCGTGCACAAACCTTTTCACGGTATCGACGCCTTCGCGAAACGGCTGGGGCAAGGGAAGCGAGCCGCACGACACACTCGCCGCAGCGCTCGATATCGCGCAGAATCCGACGCATAACGCCGAGGCCATTTTCCGCCTGCTGCCCGGCGCTTATCCATACAATCCGGCCCTTTCAACTGCCCCCGGCGCGTGGCTGCTCAGCCTTAATTTCCCCATCGTCGGGCTCCGCCGCCCGACCGCGCTCATGACGGACAGCCAGGACGAAGCACTGTGGGCTGCGAACACCGGTGGCAACAGTGTGGTCGCGCTAAGTACCGATCCGGTCAGTCTCGGCGCGCCCCTCTCGCCGATCGGTGGCTACCGCGGCGGTGGGATAAGCGCCCCATCGGATTTGAAGTACGTCGAGATTGAGCCGCAACCGGCGTCGAGCCCGACTGGATTTTCGATCTGGGTGACGAACCGGGCGAGCAACAGCGTCACGGTTCTTTCCTTCAAAAGGACGACCGGCGGGCATAACCCGCCAGCGATCTTCGGTGTTCCAACCGTCACGCGGCTTACCGGTAACGGGCTTAATCGGCCGTCGGCAATCATCTTCGTTCCCAACAATCTGGGGTGGGTGAATGACGGTCACGACCACATGGTTCTCGGCATGATCGCGGTGGTCGTGAACGCCGGCGCAGGCACGCTAAGTCTGTTCAAGTTCGACGGGACGCCGGCGGCGGCGGCGCCGCAGACCGCGCCAATCCTTGGGGCAAGCGCGATCATCTACTGCGAGGCAGGGCGAACCATTAGCGGCGCTGCCAGAGACGCTCTATGTATCGCAAATCCCCGAGCACACGACATCATCGCCGTAGATCCTCCCAGCGTCTTCACCAACCGCCCGATTGGTGCGTCAGCCGAGCTCATCTCAGAATTTCGCAGTGATGGATTCAGCACTCCGCAGCATCTGGCATGGACTTCGCCGTTGTGGATATCCGACTGCATGAGCGACAGCGTCGCCGCATTCGACCACGATGGCCATCCGTTTCCGGACTCGCCATTCAAGGGCGGAGGGTTAGCTTGTCCCCAAGGAATTGTGATCGATGGCGATTACAATGTGTGGGTCGCCAACAACGCACCGAGGGCAAACAGCGTCACCGAGCTCGTCGGCTATACTACAGAATTCGGCTTGTACGAACGTGCGCAAAGTAGGGGTCTGCCGCGACTGGGCACACCGCTCTCCCCTGCGGCGGGTTTCACCGGCGCCGGCCTCGATCGTCCCTACGGCATCGCCATCGACCACAACGGCAACGTCTGGGTCAGCAATCAGGGTGGCGACAGCGTCACTTGTTTGGTGGGCGTCGCTAAGCCTGCGATGGAGTTGAACGGCAGCGTTTCCCCGGAATGGAACGACTAATAACCGAAAGGCCGACAATAGACCGCAACGATGCGAATGAGCGGTAGCGCCAAGCCGGTCTGGACGGGTCTCAGGGGGAGCACATCATGTACTGGTCTCGTTTGTAATTTTAATGCCCGCCTGTCAAGGGCGCGGCCCGCGCTGACGAGGCCGCGCCCGCGGCGAGCGGCTCAGCGGAGCGAGAGCTTGGGAAATAGCGTTTTGAGGTCGACCGGGCGCTTGTCGGCGACCTCTTCGTGGGATTCAGCCTCTACAGCGGCTGCTCTCTCCTCCGCGTTATCGACGTAAAGTCCCTTTTTCACGAAGTAACGACGCTGCTTGATAGGATTTTCATCTTCCGCCGCGGCGGCAAGCTCGCTCACCGGCCCAGCCTCGGGCGCAGCCGTGAGACACTGCGCAGTGGGCATCGCGTCGACGACCTCCTCGGCCATCTGCTCGCCGCGCGTGGTGATCGTAGAGACAATCTTCTTAAGCCAGGACATCTTCCTCTCCTCCCGGAAAAGGTTGGTTCAAACGGGGCTAGCGCGCCATCGTGGCTATGCCAGGTTCGAGGTCGAAGAACGGTGAAAGGAACTCAAGAGCGGCATTTGCTTGTTTAAGCATCCAGTACAGCTTTGTAACAGATGCAATATGGCGATTCCATATCTAATCCAGTAAATTCTCTATTTAACTTCAAATAATTTCGCATTGAATAGATTAGCTTCTCTTTATTTGGCTATGATTGGCACTGTTCTCGGCTCCGCTGCGGCTCTCGTCCCCCCTGGATCATCCAACCTCGCCTGCGCTGACCTTTGTTGTTTCGTTCTCGATTAATCTGACCGGAGCCGCGATTTCATGCGGGCTCTTGATTAAACCGACCATAGGCGGGATGAAGAAGCGGGAGGCCAAGAGAGACTGATGGCATCGAACCTCAAAGGCAAAGTGGCGCTGGTCACCGGCGGCGGCTCGGGGATTGGCAAGGCGACCGCGATGGCGTTTGCGCGCGAGGGCGCGAAGGTCGCGGTCGCGGACTACGTACCCGAAGGCGGCGAACGCACGGTCAGGGAGATCGCGGCGGCCGGCGGAGAAGCGATTTTCATCCACGCGGACGTCTCGGTCGGCAAGCAGGTCGAGGCGCTAGTGCACAAGGTCGTACAGACCTGGGGGCGGCTCGACTGCGCGCACAACAACGCGGGCATCGAGGGCCGCATGGCCAACACCGCGGAATGCACCGAAGAGAACTTCGATCGCGTCATCGCGATTAATCTCAAGGGCGTGTGGCTATGCATGAAGCATGAAATTCCGCAGATGCTCAAGCAGGGCGGCGGAGCGATCGTGAACACTGCGTCAGTGGCGGGACTGGTCGGATTTCGCGGACTGGTCGCCTACAACGCGTCCAAGGGCGGCGTCGTGATGATGACCAAGACGGCGGCGCTCGAATACGCGCAACAGGGAATCCGCGTCAACGCGGTATGTCCCGGTGTGATCAGGACACCGATGGTCGCGCGGATGCTTGACGCCAGCACGCTGGAAACTTACACGGAGAAGGATCTCGAGGCTGCCGAACCGGTGGGAAGGATGGGCAAGCCGGAGGAGATCGCGGAGGCGGTGGTGTGGCTGTGCTCGGACGCCTCGTCATTTGTGACCGGACTGCCGATGGCGGTTGATGGAGGCTGGATCGCGCAATAGATGCGCGGGACGGCTGGGCAGCGACTCTATAGCCGTTGTCCGGCCGCCCGTCTTCTCGTTTCCACGTTCACTGTCTCACTGTCTCACTGTCTCAATCTCACCATTTCACTGTCTCACCGAGCGCGCTCTTATCGGATCTGGCACGGCCAGCCTGTCTCAGAATTCGACCTCGCTGGCTGCTCTGAGCACGAATCAACGCACACGCGAGCCGATTCGGCCGCATGTTGACGCGCGTTGCGCGCCGCGAAAGTCTGGCATCCCGCTTGCCTACATATGATCGCGTGAGAACAAACTCAGCGAGGCAAGCAGTCATGAACGAACCAACTCTGGTGCTCGAAAACGACCGCGAGGCTCTGATGTTGAGCGAAGAGACGCCGAGCGCCACGGGCTATGACGCATGCGGGGCGGCGGATGCGACGGCTCACGCCTACTCCACGCTCACCGAGCGTCCGGCGGACTTCAAAGCCATCTTTGTGCCGCAACGCCGCCAGTACACAGAGGCCGCCTCTACTTACACCGCGCTCAAAGAGCCACCGGCGGACTTTCGCCGCATGGCCTTGCTTGCGCCCCCGCGTCGTCATCCCGCCGAACAAGCCATCCCAACGTATGAGGCGCTCACCGAACCGCCGGCCGACTTCGCGGAAATTCCGATAGTCCCGGAAACTCCGGCAGTTCCGACAAACCAATACGCCGAGCGGACCGTTGCATCCCGCAAATCGGTCTCCGCGCCTGCCGCCGCGTGACGTATTCGGCAAGGCGGCCGCTTCCGAACCGCAGCCGATCGCCCAACGATTGCGCCGACACAAATCCCTGCGGCCATCCTTGGTGTCGGATCTGCGCCGGCTAAAGAAAGACGTGTCAGGACTGCCATAGCGTCCCAAAAGAGTGTACATTTTGAGTGAATTAGCTTTGCGAGCCGCGATCGGCCGGAGCACTTCACCACGGGGACGGCTCAGGGACATGAGAAAAAGAACCGCTTTTAACGAAAGCCATTTCTGGGAAAACGTCCGGATGTTCCTGTTCCTGGCGGCCGGGCTTTTTGCCCTGTGGTACGTGATGACCAAGGTAATTTCCTGGTAACCTCGCCGCTGCGGGTACGGTTTTCGCCGGTCGAAGATAGACCGCTCCCAATTTGCCCGTTGCCGTTCGCGCTGAATAAGCGTCGGCCGCCCAAGCTTCCGACTACAGCCTCAGGATTTCGGATTTGAAGCGACCCGCTCGGCGTCCGCAGTTCCGCGGCAGGCCGAAAGGAGTCAAAAGCAGGAAAATCGGTTGATGCCGATGTTGCTGCAGGTTGTCTGGCCGGAGGCGGGGGCGATGGCGCGATGCTCGGGTGCACTCATGGACGGCGGCGGCAAGCCGGGCGACCTGCTGACAATCGGTTCCAGCACCTGCACCTGGTTGATGTCGTTCAGTGCGCTGGCGGTATCGCCTTGCCGGGCGGCAGCCAGTGCATCCTGACGCAGCTTCTGCGCTTGTTTGAAATTCGCGGCTTGCCGATCCGCAGTCGACGAACAGCCGGAGAAAATGAGGAAGACCATCAGGCCCAGAAGCAGGCGTCGTTGAAAATCGGCGCTCATACCCCGATCACCCACTGTCTTTACGGGTAGCATCCCGGCCTAAGGGAGTCCAACCCTTTGCATCACTGTGCGGGCTGCCACTCGTTCCCCGGTGAGCCCGCATTTACGGGCAACCCCGGAGGAACAGCCGTCGCGACTGCGGGCGCGGCTATGGCCGCTGCTACGTCCGACCGCGCAGCCGCCGAGGCCAATTGCGGCTGCAAGCGAAGTTCGACCGTTTCAGGTTCCAGCGAGTACGCAGCACCGTCTGCCAGATCAACCGCCCAAGGAATGATGAAAATCAAATCCACCAGCGTCGCGGCAGAAAACGACGAATGAATCTCCATAGTCTGGGTTTCGTATCCGGGCTTTGTGACTATAGCCTGATACTCTTGGTCGCGTGCGAGCGACACGTCGGCCGGTGTGATGTATTGCGAGCCTCCGATATTTAGCTGAGCACCCGGCGGGTCGCTAGTTATTGGAATTGTTTGATGGCTGCCGTGAATCAGCGTTGCGCAACCGTTGAGCAAGAGTCCGGCTACCGCGAAAATCGCAACAGTGCCTGTTCTCATTTTCCCCCCTCCAGTTTCGCAGCGCAGAAATTCGCGAGTTTCGATAGCGACACGCGAGCTACAGTATCCAAAATCTTGTCTTGTTATGTGTTTTCCATTTTTTACTAGTGTTACTATGTGAAAACAAATCACAACTCTTATAGAGATAATAGAATGTGTCAAGAAGTATCAAGCGCTGTGCTGAATGACGCGTCAATCCATCTAACCGAGTAAGGCGGACGCTGACGCGCCGGGTTGATTCGCAACCAGTCGCTCAATAGCGGACTTGGTTTTGTATAGAGAATCGGTTTTTCGATTCTGCCCGTGGACTCTCACGGCCCGGCAGTTCATTCACGCGAAGCGACCCAGCGCCCGGCGGCGAGGGTACGCATGACGAGCTTTATTATGTGGAGAGAGAAGCCGAGCGTGAGGGACACTACGCCACGAAACGCATCTATTAGCTTGCCGAAGGGAAAGTGGCGCGCCGTGAGGGATTTGAACCCCCGACCCTCAGATCCGTAGCCGAAAGACGGGTGGTACAGCGAGCCGCAAAAGTGTACAAAGCGCCACTTTATCGGGCTTTTTTTCGATCGGCTACCCGGCCGGCGCTCCGCTGCGTGGTGCCTTAAACTAAGAGGCCGGATCGGCTGCGAGATCTCCGATAGCCTTGAGAGTTGTAAAACAGAACTGGGGATGAATCTTCGATAGGGTCTGGAATCAGGGGCACGTCAGTGGAATGATGCGAGTTGGGCGAGGGGCGGGGAAGCATGGTGGAGGGTCGAGGTTGGGCCTCATCTCAACCGCCGGTAGTCACGCGTGAACTAGACCGGCGCATCCATGCTCCCCGCCTCCTCTATCTCGTTGGTGATCCCACGCGATTGAGCATAACCGAACTCGCCACGCGATCAATGCGCCACCTCGCCTAAATCTTCTTCTCGAAGCCGATTGTCCACAACTAATGAGCATATTATCCGCTGTCGAGTCCGACGATTTCCCCTCCGCGATTCCGCGCCTCAAGTGAAATTAAGAAGGCCCGGCGCGCCGGTGGCGGCGGCCGGGCCTGTGGAGCGGCGAGGTCTTGGCGAACTACGACAACTTTGCGCTCCCGACCAGCGCCTTCGCCTCCGCCGCCAGCTTTTCCAGCCGGTCGAAGAGCCGCTGGAGCTTCTTTCCCAGTTGCGCAGTACTACGAGCGGCGATGGTCGCGCCGGAATTGCCCGCCAGCGCGCAGCCACACGCGCGGTCTGAGCCGCCTGGGCGCCGAGAATCGAGCCTGCGGGCGCGCCGTCCGGCAGGCCGCGCATGGAGGCGACTAATGGCCTTGGATAACTCGAAGCCGCCAAAGTGCTTCAGTACAGAATTTCGAATTAAGGCACAGCACAGGCACAAACCATTACCACGTTGGCTGGCACCGGGCGAAAACCCTTTGATTTATTTGGATTTATTGGCGCGCCGTGAGGGATTTGAACCCCCGACCCTCAGATCCGTAGTCTGATGCTCTAATCCGCTGAGCTAACGGCGCACACCGGGACAGAAAAATTTCTCACATCGAACGCAGCGCCGCAAGACGCCGCGCCCGCGCAGATACTATGGCTGGCGTTCTCGCACGCTACGGCGCGGGTGGCGCGGGCGCCGCCGGCAGCCACACCGTCACCGTGGTGCCTTCGCGCAGACGGCTCTCGACGCGCAGTTGGCCATGATGGAGCTGCACGATGTGCTTGACGATCGCCAGGCCCAGGCCGGTCCCGCCCAGCTCGCGCGAGCGCGCCCGGTCGACCCGATAGAACCGCTCGGTGAGCCGCGGGATGTCGGCCGCCGGAATGCCTTCGCCGCTGTCGGCGACCGCCAGTTCGATCCCGTCGCGGGGCTCCTTGCCCGACGGATCGGCGATCCGGGCGGCCCGCACTTCGACCGTCACGCGGCCGTCGCGCGGCGTGTACTTGATCGCGTTGTCGAGCAGATTGATCATCACCTGGTTGAGGCGGTCGCGATCGCCTTCCACCCGCACCACGTCGTCGGCGTACCGGGTCTCCAGCGTCACACCCTGACGCGCGGCCCTCTCGCGCATCAGTTCGACGGCCTCGTCGGCCACTGGCCTGACCTCGAGCGGCTCGAGCCTGAGCGGCGACAGCCCGCGTTCGAGGTCGGACAGCGTGATCAGATCGTCGATCAGCCGGGCGAGGCGGCGCGCCTGGCGCTCGATGATACCGAGGAAGCGGCGCTGCGTGTCGCGGTCGTCGACGCCTGCGACCAGAGTTTCGGCATAGCCGCAAAGCGCGCTCAGCGGCGTGCGGATCTCGTGGGTCAGGTTGGCGATGAAATCCGCGCGCACGGTCTCGTACGACTTGAGCTGGGTGATGTCATGGAAAACCAGCACCCAGGCCGCCGCGGCGCCGGAGGTGGGGCGCACCGGGGCGGCGTTGGCGGCGAGAAAATGCGGCGCGGGGCTCTGAATCTGAAACTCGGCGCTGACCATCCCGTTGTCCGCCGCCGCCGCGCTCATCGAGCGCGCGACGAATTCCTGCAGGCGCGGGTCGCGGCACAGCTCGACGAAAGCGCGGCCCCGGTAATCGGTGTCGGCGTCGAGCGCGAACAGGCCGCGCGCCGCTCCGTTGAGCAGCACGACATCGCCGCGCCGCCCCGTCACCACCACCGCCTCGGTCATGCTGCGCAGGATGGCCTCGAACTCGTCGCGCTGCTCGGCCAGCACCTCGAGTTCGCGCGCCACCGCGTCGGCGACCACGAGCAGCCGATGCTCCGCAAGCCCCATCGCGTCGGCACCCTCGTGATGCAGATGGGCGGGCGGGCGGCGCTCTTCGAGCGCCGCGGCGGCCTCCTCGACCCGCTCCGTGCTGCGCGTCCAGGCCGCCGCGATCGCGGAAGTGGCCAGGGTACCAATGATGCAGCCCGCCGCGAGCGCGACGATCGCCCAGGGCCAGGCGAGCAACCCCGCAGCGAGCAACACGCCGAGCAGGATGGCGGGCGGCACCAGCGTGAGCAGCACCGCCACCGCGAGGCGAAGCTTTATCGATTTACCCAAGCGTTTCCGGATTGAAGCGGTAGCCGACGCTGCGCACGGTTAAAATCAGTTCAGGGTTGGCGTCGTCGCGCTCGATATGGCGGCGCAGCCGGCGCACGTGGACGTCGACCGTGCGCGGCTCGACGAAGGTGTCGCGCCCCCACACCAGGTCGAGCAACTGCTCGCGGGTGTAGACGCGCAGCGGATGCTGCACGAAAAAGCGCAGCAACTCGAACTCGCGCAGCGTCATCTCCAGCCGGTGCCCGTCGATGAATGCCTCGTAGGTGCCGAAGTCCATCTTGAGCCGCCCGCGTTCGAAGCTCCCGCCCTCGCCCGGTTCGCTGAGCAGCCGCGCCCGGCGCAGCAGCGCCCGGATGCGCGCGAGCACCTCGCGCGGGCTGAACGGCTTGACCACGTAGTCGTCGGCCCCCATCTCGAGCCCGAGCACCCGGTCGACCTCGGCGCCCTTGGCGGTGAGCATCAGAATCGGCATCGCGGCCGTCGGCGGCTGCGCGCGCATCCGCCGGCACAGCTCGAGCCCGGACATTCCGGGCAGCATCACGTCGAGCACCATCAGGTCGGGCGCGCGCCGCCCGATGCGTTCGAGCGCGGTGTCGGCGTCGGAGGCCTCGTCGACGATGAAGCCCTCCTGCTCGAGGCTGTAACGCACCAATTCGCGGATGTCGCGCTCGTCCTCGACCAGCAGGATGCGATGGCGCGCGGCGGAACGCGTCTGGGTGGCGGCGGTTTCACTCATGTTTTTTTTTGTCCATGTGGCGGATGGTCCGTCCCTTGACCATGAAGACGACCATCTCGGCAATGTTCGTGGCGTGGTCGGCGATCCGCTCGAGGTACTTGGAGATGAACAGCAGGCGCGTGGCACGGCCGATGGTCTTGGGATCCTCGGCCATGTAGGAGAGCAGCTCGCGGTACATCTGGTAGTTGAGCTGATCGACTTCATCGTCGCGCTCGATCACCTCCTCGGCCAGCGCGGCATCGTTGCGCACGAAGGCGTCGAGGCTGTCCTTGAGCATCGATTGCGCCGCCGCCGCCATCCGCGGCAAATCGAGGTAGGGCTTGAGCTGCGGCTCTTCGTTGAGTTCCAGCGCGCGCTCGCAGATGTTGACGGCGTTATCGCCGATGCGTTCGAGATCGGTGGTGATCTTGAGCCCGGTGGTGATGAAGCGCAGGTCGCTGGCGGCCGGCTGATGCAGGGCCAGCAGTTGCACGCAGCGCTCGTCGATCTCGACGTCCATCCGGTTGACCTCGGTGTCGCGCGCGATGGTCTCGCGCGCCTTGGCCTCCTCGCGGCTGACCAACGCTTCCATCGCCTCGGTGATCTGATGTTCGACCAGCCCGCCCATCTTGAGCAGGTCGGCGCGCACGGCGCGCAACTCCTCCTCGTACTGGCGGTTGGTATGCTGCGGCTGCAAGTTGTCCATCTGCGCCTCCCCGGCGTCCGGCGGTTAGCCGAAACGCCCGGTGATATAGTCCTCGGTCTCGCGGCGGGCCGGGTTGGTGAAGATTTGCCGGGTGTTGCCGAACTCGATCAGCTCTCCCGCGTACAGGAAAGCGGTCAGGTCCGCGGTGCGGGCCGCCTGCTGCATATTATGCGTTACCAGCACGATCGTGTACCTGGTCTTGAGCTCCAGCAACAGTTCCTCGATGCGCGCGGTCGAGATCGGATCGAGCGCCGAGCACGGCTCGTCCATCAGCAGCACCTCGGGCTCGACCGCCAGCGCCCGCGCGACGCACAGCCGCTGCTGCTGGCCGCCGGAGAGGCTGGCGCCGGGGCGGCGCAGCCGATCCCTGACCTCGTCCCATAAGGCCGCCTGACGCAGGCTGCGCTCCACGATTCGATCGCGCTCGGGGCGCTTGAGCGCGACGCCATTGAGCTTGAGTCCCGCGGTCACGTTGTCCTCGATCGACATGGTTGGAAACGGCGTCGGCTTCTGAAACACCATCCCGATCCGCCGCCGCACCAGCACTGCGTCGATCCCCGGGGCGTAGATGTCCTCGCCGTCGAGCAACACTTCGCCCTCGGCCCGCGCGCCGGGCACCACTTCGTGCATCCGATTGAGACAGCGCACCAGCGTCGACTTGCCGCATCCCGATGGCCCGATGATCGCGGTCACCACGTTAGCCGGAAAGGTCAAGTTAATGTCGTGGATCGCGCGGAGCTGTCCGAAGTAGGCGTTGAAATGACGTGCGGCAAGCTTATCGGACATAGCCACTGGCGCGCCGCGCGCGCGCTCCTCCCGGTTTCCTCATCCTACGCCCAACCCGTGTGCGGCACGATGGCCCTCAGCCTGGCGGCCGGCGCCGCCGGCCGGAAAAAATGGCGTGGCAACCCGGCGTAGGAGGCGCCGATCCTCGCAGCCTCAGAGCCTTCCTCGAATGTGTCGAACACCCTCAGCCGCCCCGCGCCGGTCTCAAGGCTATGCGCGCCCCGAGATTCAGGAGAAATACGACGATGATGAGTATCAGTGCACCGCCCCACGCCTGCTGGTGCCACGACGGATAGGGCGAGATGGCGTAGGTGAAGACCTGAAGCGAAAGCTCCGCCATCGGATTGTTGGGATTGAGCTCCCAGAACTGGCTTCCGAAGGCGGTGAAGAGCAACGGCGCGGTCTCACCGGTCACGCGGGCGATCGCCAGCACGATGCCGGTGATGATCCCGGAGCGCGCGGAGGGAAGCACCACGCGCACGATGGCGCTGTAGCGCGACAGGCCAAGCGCCAGCGCGCCCTCGTAGATTTCACGCGACACTCCCTTGATGGCCGACTCCGCCGTGCTGATGATCACGGGCAGCATCAGGACCGCGAACGCGAAAGAGCCGGAGAGGGCCGAGAAGTGATGCAGCGGGGCCACCAGTATCGTGTACGCGAAGATGCCGATGGCGATGCTCGGAATGCCCGAAAGAACGTCGGACAGAAAGCGCACCGTCGCCGCAAAGGAGCCACGCCCAAAGAAGGTCAGATACACCGCGGTCAGGGCGCCGATCGGGACGGCGATGAGCGCCGCGATTCCGACGATGATGGCGCTGCCGACTATCCCGTTCGCCACGCCGCCGCCGGAGACGCCCACCGGATGGGGCAGTTGAGTGAGAAAGGCGACGGACAGGGCGCCGCCGCCCTCCCGAATGACGTAGCCGAGGATGAGCAGCAGGATGGCGGCCACGGCGCCGGTGCAAAGCGCGGTCAGAAAGATGCCCAGGGCCCCGCGCGCCTGGCGCAGACGAACGGCTGCCGCCGGTTCCATCTAGCTCTCCATGGGACGAAAAATCGTCCACAGCAGCAGCCGCGCGAGCCCGTTGACGATCACACTGATTATGAAAAGCAGCAAACCCAGCTCGATCAGCGCGCTCAGATAAACCTGGGTGGTGGCTTCGGTGAACTCATTGGCGATCACGCTCGAGATCGTGTAGCTGGGAGCGAACAGCGACGCCGCGATCGCCGGGCGGTTGCCGATCACCATCGTGGTCGCGATGGTCTCGCCCAGCGCCCGTCCCAGAGCGAGAATGCAGGCGGCGAAGACACCCGGGCGGGCGATCGGCAACACCACCATCGTGAAACCCTGCCACCGATTGGCTCCGAGCGCCCAGATCGCCTCGCGCTGGGAATTGGGAACCGCTCTCATCACGTCGCGCGAGATGGCGGTGACCGTCGGCACGATCATGATCGCCAGGATCACGCCGGCCGTGAGCATCCCGACTCCGTAGATGGTGCCCGCGAAAATCGGCAGAAAACCAAAATAGCGTTGCAGCAGCGGCTCGACATAGTCGCGCATCACCGGGCCGAGGACAAATAGCCCCCACAGACCGTAAACGACGCTCGGGACGGCGGCGAGCAACTCGATCACAAAGCTCAACGGCTCCGAGATCTGGGGCGGAGAAAACTCCGCCAGAAAAGCCCCTGCCATCACGCCCGCGATCGAAGCCAACAGAATCGCAATCGCGGAACTGACGATGGTGCCGTAGATGAACGGCAGGGCGCCGAACTGGCTGGTTACCGGATTCCACTGGCTGGTCCACAGAAAAGACAGGCCGAAGGTCGATATCGAGAGCCATGAGTTGGCCAGGAGCTCGATGAACAGTCCCACGATTATGGCGAGGAAAACGCCCGTCGCGCCGTAAACCGCCCACTCGAAAATCTTCCCGCGCGGCGCCGGCGGCAGCTTGATCTGCTCGATCTGCCCGACTGCCCCGGCCACACTGGCCGGCGCCGCCGCCGGGTCATCGGCGGCGGCGCCGGACAGACCCAATTCGTCCGATGCACTGCCATTGTCCACGTTCGCCATAGAGTCTTTCAGCCGCCGCCGCGACCCGTTCTCAGGTTTTCATCGCGGAAACGAGCTTGATCGCCCGCTGCTGCACGTTCTCGGGAAGCGGCACGTAATCGACCGACTTGGCGACCGCCTGGCCCTTGGTCACGAGCCATTCCATCGTCTCGCGAACCAACTTGCCCCGCGCCGGATCGGAGGGATGCTGATAAAGCATCACCCACGAGTAGCCGCTGATCGGATATGAGTTTTCTCCCGCCGCATCCACGATCGAAAAATCCGTGGAGCTTACTTCGGGCTTGGACGCCGCGGCCGCCGCGACAGTCTCGATCGTGGGATACTCGAATTTACCCGCTTTGTTTTCAACCCGCGCATAGCTCATCTGATTCTCGAGCACATAGGCGAGTTCGATATAGCCTATGGCTCCCGGGGTCTGCCGCACCTGGCCCGCAACGCCTTCATTACCCTTGCCGCCGATGCCGGCCGGCCACTGCACGCTCTTGCCGGTGCCGACCTTCTCTTTCCATTGCGCGGAAACGTGGCTCAGAAAATCGGTGAAAATATAGGTCGTGCCCGACCCGTCGGAGCGATGCACAACCGTGATATCCATGTCAGGCAGCTTCAGCTTCGGATTCAGCTTGGCGATCTCCGGAGCGTTCCACTTCTTTACGTTGCCCAGATAGATCTCGGCGATGAGTTGGCGGGTCATCCGCAGGCCCTTGCCGATGCCCGGGATGTTGTAGCCGATAGCCGCGGCGCCCAAGGTCACCGGAACCTGAAGCACCGGCGCTTTGGCCAGTTTGAGCTCTTCGGCGTTCATCGGAACATCCGAGGCGCCGAAATCGACGGTTTTGGCGATGAACTGCTGAATCCCGCCGCCGCTGCCGATCGACTGATAATTCACCGTAACGTCCGCGTGCTGCTGGCTGTATTCGTAAAACGCCTTCGAGAAAAACGGGTAGTCGAAGGTCGAGCCAGCGCCCGTGAGCTGAGTGGCCGCAAGCGCCACGGACGCGCCCAACGCCAACACAATCCCCGCCAGGCCGGCGGTCTTGGAAATCCAGGAACATGGCGACATCAACGCACCTCCAGTGTGATGTGACATACAAACGTTGCATCGCCAGCCTAGCAAAAGGGTATTAGAGTTTAGCGGCAGTTATGTTACGGAAATGTTAAGCCTGACGCGGGCGGATTACTTCCGCTCCGCCCATAAATGGCCGCAGCACTTCGGGCACCACCACGGTGCCGTCGGCCTGCTGATAGTTCTCCAGCACGGCGATTAGCGTGCGCGGCAATCCCAGGCCCGAGCCGTTGAGCGCGTGGACGAATTCGGGACGCTCGCCCCTGGCGCGGCGAAAGCGCAGATTGGCGCGGCGCGGCTGAAAGTCCGTGCAGTTCGAGCACGAGCTGACCTCCAGCCATTCCCCCGACCCGGGCGCCCACATCTCGACGTCGTAGGTCGCGGCGCTCGAGAACCCCAGGTCGGCGGTGCAAAGCTGCACCACGCGAAACGGAATCTTGAGCCGGCGGCATACCTCGCACGCGTCTTCGACCAGCTTCTCGAGTTCCGCATCGGAACTCTCCGGCGTCACCAGCTTGACCATCTCGACCTTGTCGAACTGATGGCCGCGCTTGATGCCGCGGACGTCGCGCCCGGCCGACATCTTCTCGCGCCGAAAGCATGGCGTGTAGGCCGTGAGGTAGATCGGAAGACGCTCGGCGTCGAGGATTTCGTCGCGGTAGAGGTTGGTCAGCGGCACCTCGGCGGTCGGGATGAACCAGTAGTCCTCCTCGATATCGCGGTACATCGTGTCCTGAAATTTCGGCAGATGGCCGGTGCCGGTGGCCGAGGCGCTATTGACCATCAGCGGCGGAATCACTTCGAGGTAGCCCTGCTCCTGCGTCTTGAGCTCGAGCATCCAGGCGATCAGCGCGCGCTCCAGGCGCGCCCCCAGTCCCATCAGCACGTAAAACCGCGTGCCCGAGAGCTTCACCCCGCGCTCGAAGTCGATGATCCCCAACCGCTCGCCTAACTCCCAATGCGGCAGCGGCTTGAACGCGAACTCGGCTGGCGCACCCTCGCTGCGCACGATCCTGTTATCGGCCTCGCTCTTGCCCGCGGGGACATACGGACGCGGCAGGTTGCGCATCCCGAGCATTAATTGTTCGAACTGCCGCTCGACTTCGGTCAGCTCGCGATCGTCCGCGGAGATGCGGTCGCCGAGCGCGCGCATATCGGCGCGGCGCCGCTCGCGCTCCTCGGGTGACGCTTTGCCCAACTCGCGCGACTCGCGGGTGCGCTGCGCCCGCAAATCGTCGAGTTCGTGCTGCAGGCGACGCCGGCGCGCGTCGGTCTCCAGCAGCAGGTCTATCTCGGCGGGATCGACGCCGCACTTGGCAAGCTCGGCCTTGACGAAGTCGGGTTGTTCGCGAATGAGTCGGATATCGAGCATTTTCTCTCAGAAGGCGTCCTTCAGGAGTTCGAGATGGCGGCCGGCGCCGTCTTCGAGGATTGCCACCACGTCAAAGCGCATCGGACGATCGTGCGCGCGATGCGTGTGCGCGTAAACCTCGCCGGCGCGTCTCAGATGGCGCTGCTTGTAAGAGTTCACCGCTTCCTGGGGCATCCCGGCTTGCGCCGTGCGCCGGGTCTTCACCTCGACGAACACCAACGTCTCGCCATCCATCGCGACCAGGTCAATCTCGGCGCCCGCGCCGCGAAAATTACGCTCCAGGATTCGGTAGCCGTGGCGGCGCAAATGACGCTCCGCGATCCGTTCGCCTCGGCGTCCCAGTGCGATCCGGTCCAGGCCGGCAAACGAGCGCCACCCGAAATCGCGCAGATTCGAGATCCCCTTCATCCAGGCGCCAAAACGACCGGCGAATTTCACCGCCCCACAAAGGTAGGGGTCTCGATGCCCGCTGGCAAGCGGCCACTGAACCGCGATGAACAGCGAAGACCCTGACTTGGCAAACGGCGGATGTTAGGATTGTCGGCGATGGCACAGGAGAAGATCAGCCTTGAGCAGGTCCGGCACGTCGCGCGCCTGGCGCGCCTGGAACTTGCGCCGGCCGAGGAACAGCGCCTGCAGGTCGAGATGAGCGAGATGCTCGGCTACGTCGACAAGCTCAACGAACTCGACACCGACGCGGTCGAGCCGACGACCCAGGTCGGCGAATCCGGCACCCCGGTACGCGAAGACGAGGTCACCAACCATCCGGCAGCCGACGCGATGCTGGCCAATGCGCCGGCGCGCGAGGGCTTCTTCTTCAAAGTGCCCAAAATTATCGAATGACATGGGATCCGAACTTAACCGCCTGACGATTACCGAGGCGCGCGAGCGCCTGCGGCGGCGCGAAATCACCTCGCGCGAACTGACTCGCGATTGCCTCGCGCGAATCGCCGCGGTCGAGCCGCGCCTCAATGCGTTCATCACCGTATGCGAAGCCGAGGCGCTGGCGCAGGCCGACGACGCCGACCGCCGGCTCGCCACGGGCGACGCGCCGGACCTTTGCGGCATCCCGCTCGGCATCAAGGACATCTATTGCACGCGCGGCGTGCGCACGACCTGCGCTTCGAAGATTCTCGGCGACTTCACGCCGCCGTTCGACGCCACCGTAATCGAAAAGCTGCGCGCCGCGGGCGCGGTCTTCGTCGGCAAGGCCAACATGGACGAGTTCGCGATGGGCTCCTCGACCGAGAACTCGGCCTTTGGCCCGACGCGCAATCCTCACGACCTGGAACGCGTCGCCGGCGGCTCGTCGGGCGGATCGGCGGCGGCGGTCGCGGCCGACGAGTGTCTCGCCGCGCTCGGAACCGACACCGGCGGATCGATTCGCCTGCCGGCCTCGTTCTGCGGCGTGGTCGGAATCAAACCGACCTACAGCCGCGTCAGCCGCTACGGCGTGATCGCTTACGCCTCGTCGCTCGATCAGGTTGGCCCGTTCGCGCACACCGTGCGCGACGTCGCCGCCGTATTGCAAGCCGTCGCCGGCGCCGATCCGCGCGACTCGACCTGCTCGGCACGGCCCGTGCCCGACTACGAACGCGCGCTCACCGGCGAGGTCCGGGGGATGCGTATCGGCGTGCCCAAAGAATACTTCGTCGAGGGGATGGACGCCGCGGTCGAAATGGCCGTGCGCAACTCGCTCAAGCAACTCGAGTCGATGGGCGCGCGGACGGTTGAAATCTCGCTCCCCCACACCGGCTATGCCGTCGCGGCGTACTATCTGATTGCGACCGCCGAGGCGAGCGCGAACCTGGCGCGCTACGACGGCGTGCGCTACGGACTTCGCGCCGTCGCCGACAACAATATCGAACTATACAATCGCACTCGCGCGCAGGGCTTCGGCGCCGAGGTCAAACGGCGCATTATGCTCGGCACTTTCGCGCTCTCGGCCGGCTACTACGACGCCTATTATATGAAGGGCCAGAAAGTTCGCACGCTCATCCGGCGCGACTTCGAGCGCGCCTTCGAGGGCTGCGATCTCATCGCCGCGCCGGTCGCGCCGGCCACCGCCTTTCGGCTCGGCGAAAAAACCGACGACCCGCTCAAGATGTATCTGTCCGACATTTTCACCATCTCGGTAAACCTTGCCGGGCTGCCCGGGATGTCGGTGCCGTGCGGCGCCGACGCGCGCGGGATGCCGATCGGACTGCAATTGATCGGCCCACCCTTCGGCGAGGAAGCGATCCTGCGCGCGGGCGACGCCTGGGAACGCTCGGGCGGCTTTGTGCCGCGCGCCCCGCGGCTCTAGCGGCAACGCCGATACGGAACGGATCATCGAAGCAATGAACAACGACGCCTACGAGATGGTAATCGGGCTCGAAGTCCACGCCCACATGCTGACGCGCTCCAAGCTGTTCTGCGGATGTGCGGCGGACTTCGGCGCGCCGCCCAATCATAACGTCTGCCCGGTGTGTATGGCGATGCCCGGGGTGCTGCCGGTGCTCAACCGCCGCGTGGTCGATCTGGCTATTCGCACCGGGCTCGCCGCGCATAGCAAGATCGAACCGCACTCGGTGTTCGCGCGCAAAAGCTATTTCTATCCCGATCTGCCCAAGGGCTACCAGATTAGCCAGTACGACCAGCCGCTCTGCCGTGGCGGATATATCGAACTTCCGGCGCGCCAAGGCGAGCCGCGGCGCATCCGGCTGGTGCGAATCCATCTTGAAGAGGACGCCGGCAAGAATATCCATGCCGATAGCGCGAGCCTGGTCGACTTCAACCGCTCGGGCGTGCCCCTGATGGAGATCGTCAGCGAGCCGGATATCCGCTCGCCCGAGGAAGCGGTCGACTATTTGCGCGAGCTGCGCGGAATCCTCGTCGCCGTCGGCGCCTCGGACGGCAAGATGGAGGAAGGCAGCCTGCGATGCGACGTTAACGTCTCGGTGCGGACGCGCGGCGCTACGGAACTCGGCGCCAGAACCGAGATCAAGAACCTCAACTCGTTTCGCTTCGTGGAGAAGGCGATCGTGTACGAGGCGAACCGACAGATCGAAGAGGTCGGCGCCGGCCGGCGCATCGCGCAGGAAACCCTTCTTTGGGATCCCGAGCGCGAAGTGACGCGCCCGATGCGCTCCAAGGAGTTCGCCAACGACTATCGCTATTTTCCCGAGCCCGACCTGCCCCCGCTGATCGTGCCGCCCGACCTGGTCGAGAGTATTGGGACCACGATGCCCGAGCTGCCGGCCTACAAGCGCGAGAAGTATGCGAAGGATTTCGGGCTGACGCCCTACGAAGTCGGCGTGCTTCTCGGGCGCGACGATCTGGGTGACTATTTCACCCAGGTCCTTGCGATGGGAGTCAATGCGAAGTCAGCGGCCAACTGGGTAATGACCGAGGTCCTGCGCGCAGCCAACGAATCGGGCAAGCCGCTCGCGCAAGCGGCCCCCGAGCCGCAGGAGACCGGCGCCCTGCTGAAGATGGTCGAGGAATCGCAGATCAGCCTTAACGCCGCCAAGAATGCGTTCGCGGCGATGTGCGGTTCGCGCAAGGGCGCGGCCGCAACCGTCGCGGAACTCGGCCTCGCCCAGGTCTCCGACGAAGCCGCGATCGCCGGGGCCTGCGACCGGGTGCTGGCGGCGGAAAGCGCCAAGCTCGCCGAGTACCGCGCCGGGCGCGACAAGCTCTACGGATTTTTCGTCGGCGCGGTTATGAAAGCGATGGGCGGCAAGGGAAATCCCAAGGTGGTCAACGAAGTCCTGCGCCGC
>Ga0307374_10000936_pt1 | contig 54967 bp, 52 predicted proteins | sample OX3MG_FD_202532 | JGI IMG/M metagenome (GOLD analysis project Ga0307374, IMG submission 202532) | Soil microbial communities from Risofladan, Vaasa, Finland - OX-3 | ecosystem: Environmental > Terrestrial > Soil > Coastal area > Acid sulfate soil | place: Finland: Risofladan, Vaasa | collected...
GCCCCTGCCGGGTGAGCGCTGTGACATCCCCGGCATCGGTCCGGTGGCGGTGGAGACGGCCCGGTCCTATCTGGGTGAGGCGGCTTTGAAGTTCATCCTCTCCGATGGGGTCTCGGTGGCCGCCGTGGCGCATCTGGGACGCCGCCGTGGGGCCCATCTCCGCTCGGCTCTGGCCTCGATGTTCAACTGCTGTGTGGACTGTGGCCGGAGCCTGGGCCTGGAGTGGGACCACGTGGAGCCCTCGGCCAAGGGCGGCGTTACCTCCTTCGAGAACCTCCGGCCCAGATGTAAGGCCTGTCACCGGGCCAAGACGGCCCGGGACTTCCCGGAGGGCACCTCGGGCTATCGCCGCCGGCAGGAGGCGCTGGCCGATCGGGCCCGGGCCAAGGCCGGAGCCAAGGGGAAGGCCTCGACGGCCACCCGGGGTCGGGCTTCGGCATCGGGGCGGACCGCAGCCATGGCCGGCGGCAGATCAGCGGCCACGGGCGCCGCTGGGCCACGCAGGCGGACCTGAGTCGGCGTCCTAACAACTTATGGGTACGGCCGCGCTCAGCGGCCCTGGCGGCGCGCCCTGGTGGCGGTCCGGAGGGAAGGGGCTCGGCCGTAGAGTGACGGAATGGAGAACCGGCCGCCGCCCGATCCAGCCAAGCTGCTCGAGCAGTGGATGGAGTGGGAGCGCGGGGAGACGCCGCCGGGCCGGGTCATGTCGAATCTCAAGACCGGTGGCCTACGCGATCTCCTGGAGGAGCTGGCGGCCAAAAAGACGGCGTGACGGTGGTCAACCCCCGTCCCAGGCGGGAAGGGTGGCAGCCGGGGCCCCAGGTCATCCCGCGTCCCGAGGGGGCGCGTCACGCCGGCGGGCCCCCCTGGCCCATCCGAGAGGACCCGATCCGGATGGAGGAGGTCCGGGCCCTCTTCACCGCCGGAGGTCCGACCGTGCCGTCCCGAACGGGCTTGCACGGAGCCACCCTGCAGACGCCCCGGCCATCGGCTGTCCTCTGTCCTCTGTTCGAGGAGGATGGCGCCGTCCGGGTCATCCTGACCCGCCGGTCGTCAGCGCTGCGTTCGCATACGGGTCAGGTGTCCTTCCCGGGCGGGAGGCTCGACGACGGTGAGGAGCCGGTGGCCGCCGCCCTGAGGGAGGCCACCGAAGAGATCGGGCTGGACCCGACCGTGTGCGAGATCCTCGGAGAGCTGTCCCCCCTGGTGACCATCAGTTCGGGGGCGGCCATTACCCCCTTCGTGGGCGCTCTCCCCGGGCGCCCGAAGCTCTTCCCCAACCCGGCCGAAGTGGACCGGGTCTTCGATGTGGCCCTGTCCGACCTGTTGCACCCCGAGGTGTACCACGAGGAGATCTGGCCCATGCCGGGCGGGAACCGCTCGATGTACGTGTTCGAGTTGGACGGGGACACGGTCTGGGGGGCGACGGCCCGGATGCTGACCGAGCTGCTCGACCTCATCTTCGACATGCCGCTGCCGGCTGGCGACCGGGTCGTCCCGTCTTAGGTCGGCGCGCTCCACTTCAAGGGTAGGACCCGACTCGGGCCTACCGGGGCTCGGCGGCCCGCCTATGAACCCAGTCGCTGACGTAGTCCGGCGTGGGAGGGGCGGTGCCGGGGCCGTCGGGGATCGGGGCGCCGGGGACGAGGCTCAGGGGGAGGACGCCGGCCCAGTGGGGAAGGCCCATGTCCTCCTCGTCGTCGATGGGCGGGCCGGTCCTGATCTTGGCCGAACCCTCGGTGATGGGTAGGCGGACCACCAGGGTGGAGCGCAGCTCCTCCGGGGTCGGTGTCCGGGAGTCGGCGGAGCGTCCGGGGGCCATGTGATCGACGGTGGCCAGGAGGGCCTCCCGCTTCTCGGCCTCGTCGGTCACCGCCTCGGCTACCCCGAAGAGCATCACCGAGCGGTAGTTCATCGAGTGATGGAAGGCGGATCGGGCCAGGACCAGGCCGTCGATCAAGGTGACGGTGACACACACCTCCGCACCCCCGGCCAGGGTCCGAAGGGCGAAGTTGCCGACGGCACCATGGAGGTAGACGGCCTCGCCCAGCCGGACGTAGGTGGTGGGGAAGACCCAGGGCCGGCCGTCGAGGCTGAAGCCCACGTGGCAGATGAGTCCGGCGTCCAGGATGGCCGCCACCGTCTCCCGGTCGTGGCTGCCGCGCTCGGTCTTGCGCCTCAGGCGGGAGCGCTCGGTGGTCGGAAGAGTCGACTCGGACATGGACCCATGTTCGCCGAGGAGGGGGGTGGGGCGGACGCATTTAGGCGCTCCGGAAGGCGGGGATCGACGGGGATCGCCCTAGAAGCGGCCGATCGCGGCCGCCGTACCTAAGCTGGGCGGCGTGCCGATGCTCAGCTTCGAGGGCGAGACCCATGACGAGATCGTCCGCAAGGTGCGGCGCTGGCTGGCGTCGCTGGATGGGGACGAGAGCGAGACCCTTTCCCCGGTGGAGGCTGTCGAGCGGGCGTCCGAGCTCACCAAGGACGCCCTCACCGTCATCGCCCACGCCGCCCCCGGGCCGGTGGCCCGCAGCGAGGTCATGAAGGGTCTGACCCGGATGGGCTATGAGGCGACCGATTCGACCCGCCGGGCCGTGGTGGCCGGCCTCGACGCCATGGCCGACGCCACCGAGGGCAGCGTGCTCAAACGGATCCAGAGGGCCCGGAACTCGGTCCTGTACGAGATGAACACTGCTGTGGCCCGCCAGTTCCTCCGCTCCCTGCGCTAGCGCCCGCGGTTAGTCCGGCCGGGGCCCCCGCCGGGGCCGGGCGCTGTCGTACCCCCCTAGTAGCCTCAGGGGTCGGGACCGGAGGAGGGACGCCGCTGTGGCTGAGGTCGAGATCGGCATCGGCAAATCGGGACGCAGGGCCTATGGCCTGGACGACATCGCCATCGTCCCCAGTCGTCGAACCCGGGACCCCGAGGATGTGGACATCTCCTGGGAGATCGACGCCTACCGCTTCGACCTACCCCTGATGGCGGCGGCCATGGACGGGGTCACCAGCCCGGCCACGGCTATCGAGATCGGCCGGCTGGGCGGTGTCGGGGTGCTCAACCTGGAGGGCCTGTGGACGCGGTACGTGGATCCCGAGCCGCTGTTCGAGGAGATCGCCTCCCTCGATCAGGAGAAGGCCACGGCCCGCATGCAGCAGATCTACAGCGAGCCCATCAAGCCGGAGCTGGTGACCCGGCGCATCCGGGAGATCAAGGAAGCCGGAGTGGTGTCAGCCGCCTCCCTGACCCCGCAGCGCACCGAGTCCTTCGCCAAGGCCGTCCTGGAGGCCGAGCTCGACCTGCTCGTAATCCAGGGCACGGTCGTCTCCGCCGAGCACGTCTCCAAGACGGCCGAGCCCCTCAACCTCAAGCGATTCATCCGGGAGTTCGACATCCCGGTGGTCGTCGGTGGCTGCGCCTCCTACCAGGCGGCCCTCCATCTCATGCGCACCGGCGCCGTCGGGGTGCTGGTCGGCGTGGGCCCGGGCAACGCCTGCACCACCCGCGGCGTCCTGGGCCTCGGTGTACCCCAGGCCACGGCCATCGCCGATGCGGCCGGGGCCCGCATGCGCCACCTGGACGAGACCGGGGTGTACGTCCACGTCATCGCCGATGGGGGCATGGCCACGGGCGGAGACATCGCCAAGGCCATCGCCTGTGGGGCCGACGCGGTCATGATCGGCTCGCCCCTGGCCGCCGCCGACCAGGCCCCGGGACGGGGATACCACTGGGGCATGGCCACCTTCCACGCCAGCCTGCCCCGGGGCGCCCGCATCCGCACCCAGGCCCGGGGGACCATCCAGGAGGTCCTGCTCGGCCCGGCCCATGAGAACGATGGGAGGCTCAACCTGTTCGGCGCCCTGCGGACCAGCATGGCCACCTGCGGCTACGAGACGGTCAAGGAATTCCAGAAGGCAGAGGTGATGGTGGCCCCGGCCCTGCAGACGGAGGGCAAGGCGCTGCAGCGCTCCCAGGGCGTCGGGATGGGCCGCTGAGCCCTGACCCCGTCATCCCACCGGGCGCAGACCCGATCGTCCCCCGGCCGGAGGCACCGGGCGGGCCGGGCTTCGAGGAGTACGACACCGTCCTGGTGGTCGACTTCGGCGCCCAGTACGCCCAGCTGATCGCCAGGCGGGTACGGGAGGCGCACGTCTATTCCGAGATCGTGCCTCACACCATGTCCGCCGAGGAGATGCTCTCCCGCCGGCCCAAGGGCATCATCCTCTCCGGCGGCCCCAAGTCGGTGCACGTGGACGGCGCCCCCCACGCCGACCCGGCCATCTATGACTCCGGGGTCCCGGTCCTCGGCATCTGTTACGGCGCCCAGCTGGTTGCTCTGCAGCTGGGGGGAGAAGTTGCCCGCACCGGCAAGGGCGAATACGGACGTACACCTCTTACCGTGGTGCCGGGCTCCCCGCTGCTGGCGTCCATGCCGGGTCAGCAGGACGTGTGGATGAGCCACTTCGATGCCATCGTCGGTGCTCCCGAGGGTTTCGTGGTCACGGCCAGTTCACCCGACGCGCCGGTGGCCGCCCTGGAGAACGTGGAGCGGGGTATCTACGGCGTGCAGTTCCATCCCGAGGTGGCTCACACCCCCCGGGGTCAGGATGTCCTCAAGGCCTTCCTCTATGACGCTTGTGGCTGTCGGCCCAACTGGACGATGAGTTCAGTGATCGAGTCATCGGTGGACGCCATCCGCCGGCAGGTAGGTAGCGAGAAGGTCATCTGCGCACTGTCCGGTGGGGTCGACTCCTCCGTGGCCGCTGCACTGGTGCACAAGGCGATCGGTGACCAGCTGACTTGTGTGTTCGTCGACACCGGGCTCATGCGGGCGGGAGAGGCGGACCAGGTGGAGGAGACGTTTCGCCGGCAGTTCAAGATGGACCTGGTCCACGTCAAGGCGGCCGACCGGTTCCAGGAGCTGCTCAACGACGTCATCGATCCCGAACGCAAGCGCAAGATCATCGGGGAGACCTTCATCCGCATCTTCGAGGAGGTGGCCACCGAGCACGAGGACGCCCGCTTCCTGGTGCAGGGGACCCTGTATCCCGACATCATCGAATCGGGGACCAAGGATGCCTCCAAGATCAAGTCCCATCACAACGTGGGCGGCCTGCCCGAGGACATGAACTTCGAGCTGGTCGAGCCGCTGCGCAATCTGTTCAAGGACGAGGTGAGGGTGGTGGGCGAGGAGCTGGGCCTGCCCGAGGACATCGTGTGGCGCCAGCCCTTCCCCGGACCGGGACTGGCCGTGCGCATCGTGGGGACGATCACACCGGAGCGGGTCCGAATCCTGCAGGCCGCCGATGCCATCGTGGTGGACGAGATCCGCCGAGCCGGCCTCTACAATGAGATCTGGCAGAGCTTTGCGGTCCTGCCGGCGGTGCGGACGGTCGGGGTCATGGGCGATGAACGGACCTACGCCTATCCCATCGTCATCCGGGCCGTCACCAGCGATGACGCCATGACCGCCGACTGGGCCCGCCTGCCTTACGAGGTACTGGAGCGGCTCTCAAGTCGCATCATCAACGAGGTTCCGGGCGTCAACCGGGTGGCCCTGGACATCACCTCCAAGCCGCCCGGCACCATCGAGTGGGAGTGAGCGACACCCAGCTCTCGTTGTCCGGCGGTGGTGAGTGGGAGTCGAATGAGGCAGGGCCCTTTGCCGATGTGGCCACCGATCTTCTCGGAGGGCTGAACACGGCCCAGCGTGATGCCGTCTTGCATACCGGTGGTCCGCTCCTGATCCTGGCCGGGGCGGGCTCGGGCAAGACCCGGGTGCTGACCCATCGCATCGCCCACCTGGTGAAGGAGCAGGGGATCAACCCCTTCTCGATCCTGGCCATCACCTTCACCAACAAGGCGGCCGAGGAGATGCGCAATCGGGTGACCGGCCTGGTCGGGCCCGTTGGTCAGCGGATGTGGGTCTCGACCTTCCACTCCGCCTGTGTGCGCATCCTGCGTCGCGAGGCGTCCCGACTGGGATACAAGTCCTCCTTCACCATCTACGACCAGGCCGACGCCGTCCGCCTGACCGGTTATGTCATCCGGGACCTGAATCTGGATCCCAAGCGCTTCGCGCCCCGGGCGGTGCACGCCACCATCAGTCAGGCCAAGAACGAGCTGATCGATTTCGACACCTACCGCTCGCAGGCCAAGACCATCTTCGAACGCAAGATCGCCGACGTCTACGCCGGCTACCAGCAGCGGCTGCTGTCGGCCAGCGCCATGGACTTCGATGATCTGCTGGTGGTCACTGTCAATCTGTTCCAGGCCTTTCCCGACGTCCTGGCCGGCTACCAGCAGCGCTTCACCCACATCCTGGTCGACGAGTACCAGGACACCAACCGGGCCCAGAACGAGCTGGTGCTCCTGCTCGCCTCGGGGCATCGGGATCTTTGCGTGGTCGGAGATGGGGACCAATCGATATACGCCTTCAGGAGCGCAGATATACGCAACATCCTCGAGTTCGAGGGGGCCTTTCCTGACGCCACCGTGATCGTGCTGGAGCAGAACTACCGCTCGACCCAGACCATCCTGGATGCCGCCAACGCCGTCATCGCCAACAACCAGAAACGCAAGCCGAAATCGTTGTGGACCGAGCAGGTCGGCGGGGAGCCCATCGTCCACTATGAGGCTCAGGACGAGCACGATGAGGCGTCCTGGATCGCCCAGGAGGCCGGTCGCCTCCACGACCACGAGCACTACCGGTACGGGGACTTCGCCGTCTTCTACCGGACCAACGCCCAGAGCCGGGTCCTGGAAGAGGAGCTGGTCCGCCGGCACATCCCGTACAAGGTGATCGGCGGGACCCGCTTCTACGACCGCCTGGAAGTCAAGGACATGCTGGCCTATCTGCGGGCTATCGCCAACCCCGCCGATGAGGTGTCGCTCAAGCGCATCGTGAACGTGCCCAAGCGGGGAGTGGGGGATACCAGCGTGGGCCGCGTGGACAGCTGGGCCCGCTCCCACAATGTTCCCTTCGGTGACGCCCTGGCCCACGCCGAGGAGGCGGGTGTGTCCGGGCGGGCGCTGACCGGAATCCGCCAGGTGGCCGAGCTGCTGGCCCGCCTGCGGGAACGCCGGGAGGAGGGCCCGGGCATGCTGTTGCGGGAGGTGATCGACGCCACCGGCTATGTGCGGGAGCTGGAGGCGCAGCGTTCGGTGGAGGCGGCCGGCCGGGTCGAGAATGTCTCCGAGCTCGTAACCACCGCCGCCGAGCACGACAACCTGGATGAGTTCCTGGAAGCGGTCAGCCTGGTCTCCGACGCGGATGATATCGACGGTGACGAGTCCACCCTCAGCCTCATGACCATCCACACCGCCAAGGGGCTGGAGTTCCCGGTGGTGTTCATAGCCGGGATGGAGGAGGGGGTGTTCCCCCATCAACGCTCCATCGGGGAGCCGGACGACATGGAGGAGGAGCGCCGGCTCTGCTACGTGGCCATAACCCGGGCCCGGGAGCGCCTGCATTTGTCCAACGCCTTCTGCCGGGTGCTGTGGGGCGGAGCTCAGTACAACCCGCCCAGCCGCTTCCTCAAGGAGATCCCCGAGGCCCTGCTCAACTCGATGGGGGGCGGCCCCCCTCCCGGACGGGGCGGATCAGGCGGCGGCTACGGCGGATCGGGCGGCGGATATGGCGGACGTGACCGCTTGGTGGATTCGGCCATCCGGGCCGGCGCTCGCAACACGCCGGCCCGGACCACCGGTGCCGAGCAGCTAGGACTTGGCGTAGGTGACGACGTCGTCCACGGCAAGTGGGGCGAGGGAGTCGTGATCCAGATCATCGGCCAGGGCGATAAGGCCGAGGCCGTGGTGCGGTTCCCCTCGGTGGGGGAGAAGCGCCTCCTCCTGGCCTGGGCTCCTCTCAAGAAGATCTGAGGCCTGCGTCTAGCTCTAGCCCTGTCGCTTGAGCCGTCCCGTCTTCTTGGCCCAGCGCTCGGCCAGGCCGAAGGCGAGGAGCGACAGCGGGATGAGCAGGGCGCCGAAGACGGCCAGGATGACCAGATTCTCCACCTGGCCGCCCAGACCCTGGCCGTTGATGAGCGCGCCGCGGATGCCCCGGAGGACGTAGGTGGCCGGTGAGATGTGGGCCACGGCCTGCAGCCAGGTGGGCAGGATGCCCACGCTGTAGTAGACGCCGGAGACCAGCAACACCGCCGCCTGGACCATGAAGGACATCTGCTCACCCCGCTCCGGATAGAGCATCGGGAGGATCCCGGTCAGGATGCCGAGGCCGACCAGGCTGATGCTGCCCACGGCAATGATGGCGGCCGCCCCGGCCCAGGAGGCGTGGGCCCAGCTCACGTGGAAGAAGGGCAGGGCGCAGGCCAGGATCAGCAGGGTCCGCAGGGTGGCGTGGATGACGCCGAACGCGGACATGCCGATCAGGTGCACCGCTCTGGGCACGGGCGCCATCAGCGTGTGCTCGATGGTGCCCTCCCAACGCTCCCAGGTGATGACCAGGCTCATATCGTCCAGGACGGCGGACAGATACGCCCACACCAATGTCCCGATGAGAAGGAACAAGGTGAAGCGGGTGACCTCGGCGGCGGTGACGGTCCCGGTGTGGGCGGCCTGCTTGGCGATGAAGGTGATGGCCAGGGTGTTGACCACGCCGTAGACGACCCAGACCACCTCCCACAGCCAGTAGCGCTTCCACAGGTTCGTCTGGCGCTCGACAAAGGCCCAGCCCAGGGCCACCCGGCGGGGCGGCGGCAGGCGGAAGGCTTGTTCAATCGTCGACACGGGCTCTCTCCTCTTCCTCGTCCTCCTCGATGTCCTGACCGGTCAGGGCCATGAACACCGTCTCCATGGTGATCTCCTCCAGGGGTCTCCCCTCGGCCACCTGCTTGCGCAGCTGCAGAGGCGTCCCTTCGCTCACCATCCGTCCACTCACGATGAAGGTGATGCGGTCGCAGAGCAGCTCGGCTTCGTCCATGTCGTGGGTGGTCAGCATGATGGTGGTCTCGTTCTCCCGCCTCACCTCGGCCACGAAGGTCTGCACGTCGCGCTTGGATCGCGGATCCAGGCCGGTAGTCGGCTCGTCCAACAGCAGCAGCCGGGGACTGGTCAGGAACGCCCGGGCCACGGCCACCTTCTGCTGTTGTCCTCGAGATAGGTGCTGCATGGGCTCTTTGGATCTGCCCTTACCGAGCTTGAGCCGATCAAGTATCTCGGTGCTGCGCCGCCTGATCTCCCCGCCCGGCATGCCGTAGGCCCGTCCGTAGAACAACAGGTTCTCCTCCGGGGACATGGCCCGGAAGAAGGACGGGTCCGCCGAGACGCGGTTGAGCAGCGGTCGCACCGCCGAGGGGTGACGAACGGCGTCGAGGCCGAAGATTCTCACCTCGCCCGCGTCGGGCAGGAGCAGGGTCGACAGGATCCTGATCAGGGTCGACTTGCCCGACCCATTGGCGCCCAGGACGCCGAATATCTCACCCGGTTCCACGGCGAAGCTGACATCGTCGACGGCCAGGTGTTTGCGCCGACGGGCCGCCTCTGCCTTGCGACCGTCAGGGCCGCGTGCCGTCCGTCGGCGCCGGCCCGTGTTCTTGAATGCCTTGACCAGACCGCGGGCCTCAAGCGGCCGAACTCGGTCCGGTCCCGTTATCTGGGACATCGTTATCTCCTCGCGATTGATCACGCCCGGCCAGGGGGCCAGGCTCTGACGGCTCCTCCTCAACGCCCAGGGCGCCGGGGGGCCTCGAGCGGGGACTTAACGCTGTCGGTTTCTCACGGTCGGAGAATGTAGCGAGACCCTCCCGCCCGGTGCAGGGAAATTTCCGACGTGGGACGGCCATGTCGCAAAACCGCCAGCCGGCGGCCGGCGGATGCGGCAGGCTGGAGGGGTGATCGAGGACTTCGACCGGTGCTACTCGGCCGTGCAGTCCAAGGATCCCCGCTTCGACGGCTGGTTCTTCACCGCCGTGACCAGCACCGGCATCTACTGCCGGCCCAGCTGCCCGGCTCAGACACCGAAGGCGGCCAACGTCCGCTTCTATCCGACCGCGGCCGCGGCTCAGCAGGCCGGTTTTCGGGCCTGCAAGCGGTGCCGGCCGGACGCCGCCCCGGGCTCGCCCGAGTGGGACGCCCGGGCCGACGTGGTGGCCAGGGCGATGCGCCTCATCGCCGACGGAGTGGTCGATCGGGATGGCGTGCCCGGCCTGGCCGCCCGCCTCGCCTACAGCACCCGCCAGCTCGAGCGCCTGCTCCGGGCCGAAGTCGGCGCCGGACCGGTGGCTTTGGCCCGGTCCCAGCGGGCCCAGACGGCCAGGATCCTGATCGAGACCACGGACCTGCCCATGTCGGCGCTGGCCTTTGCCGCCGGGTTCTCCAGCATCCGCCAGTTCAACGACACCGTCCGGGAGGTCTTCGCCGGCTCCCCGTCCGATCTGCGGTCCAAGGCGGCGGGGCGGGCGCGGACCCTGGCCCGGAACGCAGGTCGTTCTTCACAGCGGATCGACCTGCGCCTCCCGTTCCGCAGCCCGTTCTGGCCCAACCATCTCTTCGGCCACCTGGCCGCCACGGCCGTCCCGGGCTGCGAGGAGATAAGGGACGGGGCCTACCGCCGGGTTCTCGACCTGCCCCGCGGGCCGGCCACGGTCACCTTGTCCCCCCGGCCCGACCACATCGCCTGTCGGCTCTGGCTGGATGATCTGCGCGACCTGACCACTGCCATCGCCCGCTGCCGGCGGCTCCTGGACCTGGACGCCGACCCCCAGGCCGTCGATGCCGCTCTGGCCCGGGACGAGAAGTTGGCGCCGCTGACGGCCAAGACCCCCGGACAGAGGGTTCCACGATCCGTCGACGAGTCGGAGATGGCCCTCCGGTCCGTGCTCGGCCAGCAGGTCTCCACCGCCGCCGCCCGGACCCACGCCGGCCGCCTGGTGGCTGGATACGGCACCCCGGTCACCGATCCGGAGGACGGCGGCCTCACCCACACCTTCCCGCCGGCGGCGCGTCTGGCTGAGGTGGATCCGAACGCGCTGGCCATGCCCGAAGCCAGGCGGCGCAGCTTCCTGTCCCTGGCCCGGGCCCTGGCCGACGGAACCCTGCAGCTGGGGCCGGGGGCGGACCGAACCCAGGCCCGGGGCCGGCTGGGCGAGCTGCCCGGCCTGGGCCCCTGGACCATCGAGATCATCGCCATGCGGGCCCTGGGCGATCCCGACGCCTTCCCCGTCGGCGATCTCGGAGTCCGCAAGGCCGCCGCGCCGGCGGGCCTTCCCGACCGGGTGCCGGCGTTGTTGAGCCGGGCCGAGGCCTGGCGACCGTGGCGGGCCTACGCCACCCAGTATCTATGGTCGAGTCTCGACCATCCCATCAACCGTTGGCCCCCGTCCCGGACGCCCGCCGGCGCACACCCGTACCCAACCGACAACCAGGAGGTGGCATGACCACGACCGCGGCGACACGAACCACTGCGACACCGACGACAACAAAGCGGGCGGCCGCAAGCCGGGCGACCGCGACCCGGACAGGCCCGAGCCGGCGGGCGGTCCGTCCCAGCGAGGACCAGACGACCTGGATGACGACCGTCGACAGCCCGATCGGGACGCTGACCCTGGCGGCCCGGGACGGGCGGATCACCGGGCTGCACATGGACGGCGCCGACCACGCCCCCACCGGCCTGGAGACCTGGCGCCGCGACGACTCGCAGTTCAAGGAGGCGGTGCGGCAGGTGCGGGCGTACTTCGCCGGGGAGCTGAGCGACTTCGATCTGCCCCTGCAGTTGGAGGGCACCGACTTCCAACGCCGGGTGTGGAAGGGGCTCCAGGGCATCCCGTACGGCCAGACCATCAGCTACGCGGAGCTGGCCCGCCGGGTCGGCAACGTCAAGGCCTGCCGGGCGGTCGGCCTGGCCAACGGCCGCAATCCGGTGGCGGTGATCGTGCCCTGCCATCGGGTCATCGGATCCAACGGGACATTGACCGGCTTCGGTGGCGGCCTCGACCGGAAGAAGTGGCTCCTCGACCACGAACGCTCCCTCCTAGACGGACCCGGCCGGCGTTAGGCCCATGGGTGCCACCGGCCGCTGAGGCGGCGCGCCCCGGGCCGGCGGCGGCGTAGCTTCAGGCGGTGGACGGCGGGACGGATGGAGAGCGAGACCCGGCCCGGGATGGAGGGCGGGGCTCGGCCGCGGCAGGCGAGAAGGTCAGGCTCAGCCCGGCCCTGTCCCTAGTGCTGGCCGTGGTGGTGGGCGCCTTTCTGGCCGCCACGGCCTATGTGAGTCACCTCCCGCTGATGCACAAGAACCTGGCTGTCGACCTGGCCGAGGGGATCGTGGTCGGCGGCGGGGTGGGCGTCGTGGCGGCCACGCGGGGCCTGACCCTTAGGGAGCGCGCCCAGCGCCCCGACCGGCGGCCACCGCGGCGACCCCGCTGACGGCCGCCGCCGGTGCCGAAGATGCCTCACTGACCTGGGCGGAGGCCGGTGGCGTGGACGCGGCGACCGGGAGGCTGGCCAGGGTGCCCATGCCGGCCACGCCCTCGGCGGCCTGGAGCTGTTGCACCACGGCCCGGGCCACCCGGGGCGAGAGGATGAGTGAGACGTGGCCGTGGTCCTTGGCCAGGATGTTGACGGCGTTGAGGCCGGGCTGGCGGATCATGGCCGACCGGGGCGGTTGCACGAGGTAGTCCACGTTGGAGTAGAAGGCCACCCACCGGACCCCTTCGACCCGCGGATGGCGGTTGAGCCGATCAACCACCCACGAGCCGGGGCGGAGCTCGGCTGCGGTCCGACCGGGAGCGACCCAGGCCGCCCAGGTGCCCTCATGGGGCGTGCCGAGGGTCACGACCGTATCGACCGAATCAGCACCGTCCAGCTCCTGCACGTACCAGCGGGCCAGCAGTCCTCCGAGGCTGTGGCCGACGATGTGAACCTTGTCCGCACCCGTCCGGCGCCGGAGCCGCTCCACCGCATCGCCCAACCGGCGAGCCGTGCTGGGGATGTCCCGGGGCACGGGCGAATAGTCGAAGGTCTCCACGGTGCCGAAGCCGGCCGCCTTCAGGTGGCTGCGCAGCACCCACCAGCCGGAGTGGTTGTGGCCGTAGCCGTGGATCAGGAGAACGGGGGTGGCGTGGGCTCCGCCGCCGCTGGCCGGGGCCCGGCCCGGCCGCATGGACACCATCCCGCCGGGGTAACGAGAGGCGCAGCGCAGGAGCGAGGAGACTTCCTTGACGGCTCCGACGTAGGTTGCGGGACGCCGCAGTGCCCCCATCACGGTTCCAGGCCACTGTTCGGAGTCCAGCGCAACCATCAACAGCGTTATACCCGCCTCCCAGACTTATAAGAAGGATGGTTGATGAAATGGCACTTTCGGGCTGGTCAGGACGGGTCATGCTGGCGGCGGGGCGGGGAGTCACCCTCGGAACGCTCATGGATCGCCTCGCTGCCGTGCATGGCGACCGGCGGATGGTGGTGGAGGACGGCGGCTCGGAACTGAGCTTCCGGCAGGCGGCTGAGCGGGTGGAGGCCATGTCCGCCACCGTGGCCGGCCGGGTCGACGCTGGGGACCGGGTCGTCCTGGCCCTGCCCAACACCTACGACCTCTGGCTGGCTTCGCTGGCCGTGTCCAGGGCCGGGGCCATCCCCGTCCCACTCAACTCCGAGCTGCGCCCCAAGGAGATCGAACTGGTGGCCGCCGACGCCGGCGCCGCCTGGGTGGTTCGCACCGCCGATGAACTCCTCGGCGGCGGCCCGACCGCAGCCGCACCCCCGGTCGTCCCGGCCGACCCGGGATCGGTGGCGGCCATCTTCTACACCTCGGGCACTACCGGTAGGCCCAAGGGGGCCCGGCTGACCCACAAGTCCCTGCTCGGCCAGGTCGGTGCTGCCGTCCTGTTCCCCTCGGTCCTACGCCACGATGAGGCGGTCTTCGGTCTCCCCCTGTCCCACATCATGGGATTCGTGGCCGCCCTGGGCTTCGCCACCGCCGGCATCCCGGTCTTCTTCCTGCCCCGCTTCCGTCCCAACGACGCCCTCGACGCCCTGGAAGAGCGGCGGGCCTCTCTCTTCGTCGGGGTGCCGGCCATGTATCGGCTGATGGATGAGGCGGGAGCCGAGGACCGGGACCTGAGCTCGGTCCGGGTCTGGATATCCGGTGCCGACGCCATGCCCGCCGAGCTGGCCCGGAAGTTCCAGGCCATGGGAGCGGCGGCCACTTTGCCGGGGCTGGGCCGCAGTGTGGGGGAAGCCGCCTTCGTCGAGGGTTACGGCATGGTCGAAACCGGGGGCGGGGTGGCGCTCAAGATGTCCCTGCCCTGGCTCCGTCTCCTGCCCGGGGACTCGGTGGGGGTTCCGATGCCGCCCAACCGGCTCCGGGTGGTCGGGGACGACGGGAAGGACGTCCCCGCCGGCCAGGTCGGAGAGCTCTGGGTCAAAGGGCCCGGGTTGCTCGAGGGCTACCACGGGGACGAGGCGACCACCCGGGAGGTGCTCAGCGAGGACGGCTGGCTGCGCACCGGGGATATGGCGAGGAAGGGTGCCTTCGGGATAATCCACTTCGCCGGGCGGGAGAAGGACGTGATCAAGCGGGGCGGCTACTCCGTCTACGCCGTGGAGGTGGAGGGGGCCCTGGAGGAGCACCCGGCCGTGGCCGAGGCGGCTGTGGTCGGGCTGACCGATCCCCGGCTGGGCGAGGTGCCGGCCGCCGCCATCCGTCTGGCCCCGGGTCAGAAGGTCGGCGCCGAGGAGCTGTCGGCCTGGGCGACCGAGCGTCTGGCCGCCTACAAGGTCCCGGTGCGTTTCCTCTTCGTCGAGGAGCTGCCCCGGACCGGGACCCGCAAGGTCAGGCGGGCCGAGGTGAAGGCCCTCTTCAAGGACTGAACGAGGGCGGCGCCCGAGCGCCGGCCCCGCCGGCCGGCTTTGTCTCGGCCGGCCCCGCCGCCGGCCCCGGTTGGGGCGCGGTGAGGGAATTGTGGGACCATGCCGCCCCGATGAGTGTCCCCTACCGTGTGGTGGTGGCCAAGCCCGGCCTGGATGGGCATGACCGCGGCGCCCGGGTGATCGCCCGGGCCCTGCGCGACGCCGGCTTCGAGGTCATCTACACCGGTCTGCATCAGACGCCGGAGCAGATCGTGGCCGCCGTGGTCCAGGAAGATGCCGACGCCGTCGGCCTCTCCATCCTGTCCGGCGCCCACATGACCCTGGTGCCCCGGGTGGTCGAAGGCCTCAAGGCCGAGGGGGCCGAGGACGTGCTGGTGATGGTGGGCGGCATCATCCCGGAGACCGACATTCCCGAACTCAAGAAGCAGGGGGTGGCCGAGGTCTTCGGGCCCGGCGCACCCCTCAACGCCATCGCGCAGTGGTTGCGCGAGGCCCTCGACTCCAGAGAGGAGCGCTGATGGATCTCTTCGAATACCAAGGCAAGCAGTACTTCGCCCGCTGGGACATCCCGGTGAGCAAGGGGGGAGTAGCCGACACCGTCGATGAGGCGGTGACCCAGGCCGAGGCGGCCGGCTATCCGGTCGTGGTCAAGGCCCAGGTCCAGGTGGGCGGGCGGGGCAAGGCGGGCGGCATCAAGCTGGCTGCCGACGCCGATGAGGTCCGCACCCACGCCGGGAACATCCTGGGCATGGACATCAAGGGTCATGTGGTCAAGCGGCTGTGGATCGAGCACGCCTCCGACATCGCCAAGGAGTACTACGCCAGCTTCACCCTGGACCGGGCGGCCAAGAAGCACCTGGCCATGGTCTCGGCCGAAGGCGGCGTGGAGATCGAGTCGGTGGCCGAGACCAACCCGGAGGCCATCGCCAAGTTGCACATCGACCCGGTGGACGGGCTCGACCTGGCCGCCGCCCGCCAGCTGGTGGAGGACGCCAATCTCGACCCCGAGGCCCGGGACGGGGCCGCCGACATCCTGGTCAAGCTGTACAAGTGCTTTGTCGAAGGCGACGCCGACCTGGTGGAGATCAATCCTCTGATCCTCACCCCCGAGGGGAAGGTCCACGCCCTCGACGCCAAGGTCACCCTGGACGACAGTGCGTCCTTCCGTCACCCCGAATGGGACGAGTTCCGGGGCCTGGAGGTCATGGACCCCCGAGACGCCCTGGCCAAGTCCAAGGGTCTTCAGTACGTCGGGCTCGACGGCTACGTCGGCATCATCGCCAACGGAGCCGGGCTGGGCATGAGCACCTGCGATGTGGTGAAGCAGGTCGGCGGGGAGCCGGCCAACTTCCTCGACATCGGGGGCGGCGCCAACGCCGAGGTGATGGCCAACGCCCTGGAGGTCATCAACACCGATGAGAAGGTGAAGGCCATCTTCATCAACATCTTCGGCGGCATCACCCGGGGCGAGGACGTGGCCAACGGCATCGTCACCGCGCTGGGGCGGGTCGACATCAAGTCGCCCATCGTCATCCGCCTGGATGGCACCAATGCCGAAGAGGGCCGGGCGATTCTGGCCGAACACGAGTCGGATCGGCTCATCTCCCTGCCCACCATGATCGAGGCGGCCCAGAAGGCCACCGAACTGGCCGGAGGCAAAGTCACGGCCGCAGGAGGCGGAAAGTGAGCATCTTCGTCGATGAGAAGACCAAGGTCGTCATCCAGGGCCTGAGCCCCAGCGCCGGTAATCAGGCCGCCTACCACGGGTTGCGCAACAAGGCCTACGGGACCCAGGTGGTGGCCGGCACCAACCCGGGCCGGGCCGGCCAGGACGTGGAGGGCATCCCGCTGTTCGCCTCCGTGGCCGACGCCGTCAAGGAGACCGGGGCCACCGCCTCGTTTATCTCGGTGGGTCCGACCGCCGCCCCCTCCGCCATCCTGGAGGCGGCCGAGGCCGGTATCGAGTTCATCGTGTGCATCACCGAGTTCATCCCGGCCCAGGACGAGGCCCGGGTGTTCAACACCCTCAAGCGCAACTTCCCGGCCACCCGCCTGCTCGGGCCCAACTGCCCCGGCATCATCAGCCCAGGCAAGTGCAACATCGGGATCACCAGCGGGGACATCGCCAAGGCGGGCGGCCCGGTCGGGCTGGTGTCCCGTTCCGGCACTGTCTTCTATCAGGCCCTCTATGAGCTGACCCAGAAGGGCATCGGCCAGACCACGGGAGTGGGCATCGGCGGGGACCCCGTCCCCGGCACCGGCTTCATCGACTGCCTGGCCGCCTTCGAGGCCGACCCCGAGACCAAGGCCGTGCTCATGATCGGTGAGATCGGCGGCTCGGAGGAGGAGCGGGCCGCCGACTTCATCGCCAAGGAGATGTCCAAGCCGGTGGTGTGTTACATCGCCGGGGTGACCGCTCCTCCGGGCAAGAAGATGGGCCACGCCGGGGCCATCATCAGCGGCTCCCAGGGCACGGCCAAGGCCAAGATGGACGCCCTCTCCGCCGCCGGGGCCAAGGTGGCCCTCAACCCCACCGAGGCCGGGGAGATCATGGCGGAAATCGTCAACTCTTTCTGACGGCGGGCACCCGGTTCCTTCGGAACTCGCCCGCCTTATGCCGGCGGGGCCCCATCCCCGTCGGCCCGTAGTTCCTCTGACGTCCACGTCACGGCGGGTAGCCTCGGCCCAGTGCGGATAGGGGTGCTGGCGTCGGGTAGCGGCACCATTCTGGAGGCCATCATCGATGAGGGGCTCCGGCCCGAGGTGGTGGTGGTGGACCGCCCCTGTCGGGCCGTCGAGGTGGCCAAGCTGGCCGGCGTGGAGGTGGCGGTGATCGAGCGCACCTCCTTCGGCCCCGACTTCGACCGCCTCGGCTACACCCATCAGGTGGTCGACGCCCTGGCCGCCGGCGCCGTTGAGCTGGTGGTGATGGCCGGGTACGGCACCATCCTGGACAAGCCCATCCATGACGCCTATCCGGGCCGGATCCTCAATACCCATCCCTCGCTGCTGCCGGCCTTCCCCGGTTGGCACTCGGTGGAGGAGGCGCTGGCGGCCGGGGTCAAGCTGACCGGCTGCACGGTGCACGTGGCCAGCCTGGACGTGGATGCGGGGCCGATCCTGGCCCAGGAGGCGGTGCCCGTCTTGCCCGGTGACACCTCCGAACGGCTGCACGAGCGCATCAAGGCCACCGAGCGCCGGCTCTACCCCCGCACCATCCGACAGTTCATCGACTCCCAAGGAGCCCCGTTCTGATGAGCCCCCGAGCACTCCTGTCCGTGTGGGACAAGACCGGCATCGAATCCCTGGCCGCCGGCCTGGTCGACCTGGGCTGGGACATTGTCGCCTCGGTCTCGACCGGGGCCGCCCTGGAAGCGGCCGGAGTGGCGCACACCAAGCTGGCCGATCTGACCGGCTTCGCGGAGATGCTCGACCACCGGGTCGTGACCCTCCATCCGGCCGTCCACGGCGGGATCCTGGCCGACCGGTCCAAGCCCCAGCACATGACCGACCTGGTCGAGCACGGCATCACCCCCATCGACCTGGTGGTGGTCAACCTCTACCCATTCCGGGAGCGGCCCGGCATCGAGACCATCGACATCGGCGGTCCGACCATGGTCAGGGCGGCGGCCAAGAATCACGCCTTCGTGGGCGTCGTGGTCAGCCCGGCCGACTACCCGGTGGTGTTGGAGGAGCTGAAGGCCGAAGGGGCCCTGTCCGGCGCCACCCGGCGCCGGCTGGCCCGGGACGCCTTCGCCCACACCGCCGCCTATGACGCCGCCATCGTCGGCTGGCTGGACGAGGCAGGCGCCGGCGCCCCCGACTCAGCCGCCACCGCCACCGCCACCCCGGCCGCCACCGTCCTGCCGCCCACCTTCCACCTGGCCCTGGAGAAGGCCCAGGACCTTCGCTACGGGGAGAACCCGCACCAGGTCGGAGCCCGCTACCGCGAAGTGGGAAAGACGGGGTGGTGGGACACGGTGGTCCAGCACTTCGGCCTGCCCCTGTCCTATCTCAACATCTACGACGCCGACGCCGCCTGGTACATGGTGCACGACATCGGGGGCGACCGGCCCTGTGCGGTCATCGTCAAACACGCCAACCCCTGCGGCGCGGCGGTGGCCGATGACCTGGCCACCGCCTACCAGCTCGCCTACGAGTGTGACGACCAGTCCGCCTTCGGCGGCATCGTGGCCGTCAACCGCCCTCTCGACGCCGCCACCGCCGAACGGATGGTGGCCGCCGCCCAGGCCGACGTGGTCATCGCCCCGTCCTACGGGCCCGGCGTGCTCGACGCCCTCCGCGCCCGGCGCAAGAACACCCGTGCCCTGGAGGCCCAGGCCCCCACCGCCCCCCGGCTCCAGCTGCGCCAGTTGAGCGACGGATACCTGATCCAGGATGCACATCGCTTCGACACCGGCCGGGCCGACTGGAAGGTCGTTACCAGCGCCACCCCGACCGAGGACCAGTGGCGGGACGCCGAGCTGGCCTGGCGGATCTGCGGCCACGTGAAGTCCAACGCCATCATCCTGGTCAAGGACGGTCAGGCCGTCGGTATCGGAGCCGGGCAGCAGAAGCGGGTCGATTCGGGCGAGATTGCGGCCCGCAAGGCCGCCGGGCGGGCCAAGGGGGGCGCCTGCGCCAGCGACGCCTTCTACCCCTTCCCCGACGGGGTCGAGGCGGCCGTGGAGGCGGGCGCGGCCGTGGTGGTGCAGCCCGGCGGGGGCACCCGGGACGCTGACGTAATTGCCGCCGCCGAGAAGGCCGGGGTGGCCATGGTGCTCACCGGGGAGAGGCACTTCCTGCACTGATGAGCGCCCAACTGATGCCCGGTGCACCGGTAGCCGACGCTGTCCTCGAGGACGTCGCCATCCGGGTGGAGAAGCTCAAGACCGAGGGCGGGCGGGTCGGATTGGCCACCTTGCTGGTCGGGGATGACGGGCCCAGCGCCAGCTACATCCGGATGAAACAGGCCAAGGCGGCCGAGCTCGGTATCGAGTCCCTCCATGCCCACCTGCCCGACGATGCCTCCCAGTCCGAGGTCGAGGACGTAATCGGCGGCTTCAACGCCGATCCCGGTGTCAGCGCCATGCTCTTCCAGCACCCGGCCCCGTCCCAGATCGACTACGACGCCGCTCTGGCCCTGGTGGCTCCCGACAAGGATGCCGACGGCCTGCAGCCTTTCAATCTGGGCCGGCTGGCCCTTTCCATGCCCGGGCCGGTCCCGTGCACGCCCGCCGGCATCGAAGCGCTGCTGGCGTACTACGAGATCCCCGTCTCCGGTCGTCACGTGGTGATCATGGGTCGGGGCATGACGCTGGGCCGCCCCCTGGCCCTCCTGCTGTCGCAGAAGCGACCGACAGCCAACGCGGCAGTGACGGTCCTGCACAGCGGCGTGCCCGACTGGGCCGACATCACCCGCTCGGCCGACATCCTCATCTCCGCCGCCGGTGTGCCCGGGATCATCCAGCCCGAGCACGTCCGTCCCGGCGCGGTGGTGGTGGGGGCCGGCGTGCGCTACCAGGGCCGCAAGCTCCTGGCCGACGTGGATGAGTCCGTGGCCGAGGTGGCCTCGTGGATCACCCCGCGGGTGGGCGGGGTCGGGCCGACCACCGTGGCCATGCTCATGCGCAACACCATCGAGGCGGCCGAGCGGGCTCTCCAACGCCAGAGGGGCTGAGCCCGACCGCTATCGCCGCCGCCGAGCGGGCCCACCCGCGCCGTAGTGGTTAGCTCAGCTGCAGGGGATCGGATCCCAGGACGGGACCGCCTCCAGGCCGGAGGATGACGCCTGGCCGGTGGCGGGAGCGGCGGTCGTGGTGGTGGTCGGGGCCGGGACCGACCTGATGCCCGTGAAGCTGGCTCCCGTGATCAGTTCGACCCCTCCGGAGGACAGCGCCTGGTTGGAGACAACCTTGGAGCCACCCAGGATGTCGGCGGCCACCGCCTTGGCCTGGGCCTCGGCGCCCTGGCCGTAGTCGACCTCACTCGAGGCGTACTGGAAGTTGGGAGCGTCCCCGGTGCCGGACACGTTGAAGCCGTCGGACTGCAGCCCCGCCGCGGCCGTGCCGGCCTGTCCAGCCTTGCCCGAGCCGTTGCGCACGGCCACCGTCACCGAAGAGGGGGAGATGGTGGTCGGAGTGGAGGAAGCCTTGGGAGCGGGCGTCGGCTTGGACGATGGCGCCCGGTAGTTGAGCCACTGCTGGATGACAGCCTGGTCGGCGGCGGGCTCAGGCTCGAGGTAATCACCGAGCGAGTAGGAGTAGCCCTGGGTGGTGGGAAGGGTCCAGCTGGGGATGCTGGAGGGATGCAGGTTCCTCATCGCGGCCAGCAGCCCCAGAATGTCGTTGGAGGAGAAGCCACTGTCCACGGTGACGTCGTGCACGGCGTCACTGGCCAGGCTGTTGGCGGTGAGGGGGTTGCTGACCGCCTCGTGCAGGGCCTTGGAGGCCATGGCCCGCAGGAAGGTGTGCTGGCGGATGATCCGGCCCAGGTCTCCGGTGCCTTCCGGGATCCACTGGCCGTCCTTGTAGTACTGGTAGTAGCGGCTGCGGATGAGGGCCAGGGCCTGGTTTCCATTGAGCACGTGCTGGCCCGCGGTCGGGATGTCCAGGCCGCTCTCGCTGCCATAACCGGTGGGAGAGCCGTCCCGGGCCGGATAGGGGAAGTTCATGCATACCCCGCCGACGGCGTTGTCGACGTCCATGACCCCGGTGAAGGTGACCTGGGCCACGTGGTTGATCTGTATCCCGAAGGTGGCGGTGAGGGTCTGGACCAACTGGCTGGGCCCGTTGTTGAAGGCCACGTTGATCTTCTGGACCGACTGCGTACCGGCCAGGGTCACGGCCGTGTCCCGGGGGATGGACAGCATGGAGGCGGAGTCGGTGGCGGGATTGATGTGGATGAGAAGGATCACGTCACTGCGCTGGCCGGCCACCTGGGCGGCCGAGCCGAAGTGGGAGGCGGCACCGGCGGACTCCCCGGCCCGGCTGTCCGATCCGGCCACCAGGATGGTGAGGGGCTGGCCCCCGCCGACCTGGGCCTCCCCGGCCACCGCCACCTTCTTGATCTGGTTGAGCCGGTAGTGGATGTAGGTGTAGCCGAGGGCGGCGGCGACGATGACCACGATCAGGGTCAGGTTGGCCCCGATGATCAGGCGCCGGGGCCAGCGCCGTTTCCTCGCTCCGGCCACATCGTCCGGCCCGCCGGCGGCCGGCGGGGGACCAAACCTTTCCATGCTCACGCCGGGACAGTACCCAGACACCGGCGATGCCGGGTTTCGCCTGCGTCCGCGGCCGGCCCGTAGCCTGGGCGGGGACATGACCAGGATCGATGACCTCCTGCGGGCGGGGCGAACCTTCTCCTTCGAGTTCTTCCCGCCCCGGACCGATGAGGAGCGCCTCGTCCTGGTGCGCAGCCTGCGGGAACTCGAGGCCCTGGAGCCGTCCTTCGTCTCCATCACCTACCGGGGAGGCCGCTCCTCCCGCCAGCTGACCACGGACCTGGTGGCCGGCCTGCGCCAGACCACCAGCCTCACCCCCATGGCCCATCTCATCTGCACCGGACACAGCCGCCTCGAACTGGCCGACATCCTGGTCGACCTGCGCAAGGCGGGGGTGGAGAACCTGATGGCGCTGGGCGGGGACCCGCCCACCGATCCCGACGCCGTACCCGGAGAGCTGGAGCACGCCAGCGAGTTGGTCGAGTTGGCCCGGGCCATCGGCGGCTTCTCCATCGGGGTGGCCGCCCATCCCATCGGCCACCCCCGCTCTCCTGACCGGGCCACCGACCGGCGGTTCCTGGCCGAGAAGCTGGAGCGGGCCGACTTTGCCGTGACCCAGTTCTTCTACTCGGTCGAGGAGTACGTGGGGCTGGTGGGGGACCTGGCCCGCCTGGGCGTGGACAAGCCGGTCATCCCCGGGATCATGCCGGTCACCAACGTGCGTTCCGTGCCGGCCATGGCCGCCATGGGCGCCCCCGTTCCCGAGGCACTGGCCGCCCGGCTGGATGGGGCGGGGCCCGACCGGGAGGCGGTGCGCCGGGAGGGCGTGGCCATCTTCACCGAACTGTGCGAGGCCCTCCTCGGGGCCGGCGCGCCCGGCCTGCACTTCTACACCCTCAACCGTTCCACGGCCACCAGGGAGATCTACGCCGGGCTCGGTCTCGGCGCCAACGGCTGATCCGGCCCCCGCAACCGCCTAATAGGCTGCCGCGGTGGCCAAGATCTCCGTAAAAACGCCCCTGGTCGAACTCGACGGGGACGAGATGACCCGCATCATCTGGCAGTTCATCAAAGAACAGCTGATCCTGCCCTACCTCGACGTCGAGCTCCTGTACTTCGACCTCGGCATCGAACACCGGGACGCCACCAACGACCAGGTGACCATCGACGCCGCCAACGCCATCAAGGAGCATGGCGCCGGAGTCAAGTGCGCCACCATCACCCCGGACGAGGCCCGGGTGGAGGAGTTCGGCCTCAAGTCGATGTGGAAGTCCCCCAACGGCACCATCCGGAACATCCTCGGGGGCGTCGTCTTCCGGGAGCCCATCATCTGCACCAACATCCCCCGGCTGGTGCCGAACTGGACCAAGCCCATCGTCATCGGCCGTCACGCCCACGGAGACCAGTACCGGGCCACCGACTTCGTCGTACCCGGCCCGGGCACGGTCACCATCACCTACACCCCCGAGGACGGCGGGCGCCCCATGGAGATGGAGGTGGCCCGCTTCCACGGCGGCGGTGTGGCCATGGGCATGTACAACTTCGATGACTCCATCCGGGACTTCGCCCGGGCCAGCTTCCGCTACGGGCTGGACCGCCACTACCCGGTGTACCTCTCGACCAAGAACACCATCCTCAAGGCCTATGACGGGCGCTTCAAGGATCTCTTTGCCGAGGTGTTCGAGGCCGAGTTCAAGGCTGAGTTCGAGGCGGCCGGCATCACCTACGAGCACCGCCTGATCGATGACATGGTGGCCGCCGCCCTCAAGTGGGAGGGTGGCTATCTGTGGGCCTGTAAGAACTACGACGGGGACGTCCAGAGTGACACGGTGGCCCAGGGCTTCGGCTCGCTGGGCCTCATGACGTCGGTCCTGCTGACCCCGGATGGGAAGACCTGTGAGGCCGAGGCGGCCCACGGGACCGTCACCCGCCACTTCCGGGCCCACCAGCGGGGGGAGAAGACCTCCACCAACCCAATCGCCTCCATCTTCGCCTGGACCCGGGGGCTGGTCTTCCGGGGCAAGTTGGACGGGACACCCGAGGTGGTGGACTTTGCCGAGACGCTGGAGCGGGTCTGCGTCGACACCGTCGAGTCGGGCCAGATGACCAAGGATCTGGCCCTGCTGGTGGGCCCGGACCAGGCCTGGCTGACCACCGAGGAGTTCCTGGAGACGCTGTCTTCCAATCTGCAGGCCGCCAGCAAATAGGGCTCTCGGCCGGGCACTAAGGTCCCCGGCCATGGCCAACCAGAAGCCCATACAGGTAGCCGTCACCGGGCCGACCGGCACCGTCGGTTACGCCGCTCTCTTCCGGATCGCCTCGGGTCAGGTCTTCGGGCCGGACCAGCCCGTGGTGCTGCGGCTCTACGAGATCGAAGCGGCCATGAAGGCGCTGGACGGGGTGGTCATGGAGCTGGACGACTGCGCCTTCCCCCTCCTCGACGACGTGGTGGCCACCTCGGACACTGCCACCGCCTTTGACGGGGCCAACTGGGCCGTTCTCTTCGGCGCCCTCCCCCGTAAGGCGGGCATGGAGCGCGGTGACCTACTCAGCGCCAACGGGGCCATCTTCAAGCCCCTGGGCCAGGCCATAGCCGCCCATGCCGCCGATGACATCCGGGTCCTGGTGGTGGGCAACCCCTGCAACACCAACTGCCTCATCGCCCGGGCCAACGCCCCCGAGGTCCCCGATGACCGCTGGTTCGCCATGACCCGGCTGGACCAGAACCGGGCCGTGGCCCAGCTGGCCCGCAAGGCCGGCGCCCCGGTCAAAGACGTCACCAACCTGGCCATCTGGGGCAACCACTCGGCCACCCAGTTCCCCGACTTCACCAACGCCCGCATTTCGGGCCGGCCGGCCACCGAGGTCATCGGGGACCGGGCCTGGCTGGAGGGCGACTTCATCACCACCGTGCAGAAGCGGGGTGCCGCCATCATCGAGGCCCGGGGTGCCTCCTCGGCCGCCTCGGCCGCCAGCGCCGCCATCGACTCGGTCCTGAGCGTGGTGCGCCCGACTCCGGGCGATGACTGGGACTCCCTGGCCGTCGTCAGCCACGGCCAATATGGCGTCCCCGAGGGACTCGTCTTCTCCTACCCGGTCCGCTCTACGGGCAACGGCTCCTGGTCGGTGGTCGAGGGCCTGGAACTGGACGGCTTCGCCCGGGCCAAGATCGACGCCACCCGCCAGGAGCTGGAGGAGGAGCGGGCCGAGGTCACCGACCTCATCGGCGGCTGATCACCGCCGACGGGTCCGCGGCTGATCACCGCCGACGGGTCCGCGGCCGGAAGGGCCGGCTAGGTCAGCGAGGAGATCAGGCCGAGTTGGCGCAGGTAGGAGAGCTTGCGCTCACAGGCCGCCTGCCAGGTGGCCAGGTCGGCCTCGAAGTGGGCTCGATCCCCGTCTTCGAAAGCGTGTTCGAGCTCATCGAAGGCGCAATCCTCGGCGTCCAACAGTTCCCGGTACCGCTGCAGAACGTGGTCGTCGATCACCTCGGTTAGGGCCATTTAGGACTCTCCCTCCGGTCGGTGCTGCTCGGTTGGTTCGGTTGTTCCGCCAATGTATCCCCGACGGTCAGGGTCCGTCAGGGCCGTTGGTCCTCAGGCGGCCGGCCCCGGGCAGGCGGGTCAGCGCTTGCGGCGGATGGCCCGGCCCAGTCGGGTGATGGGGTCGAAGTACCGGTCGACCATCCGCTCCTTCATGGGGATGAGGGCGTTGTCGGTGATGTGGATGTGCTCCGGGCACACCTCCGTGCAGCACTTGGTGATGTTGCAGAAGGACAGGCCCATCTCCCGGGCCAGGGGGATGCGGTCGGCCGTGTCGTGGGGGTGCATCTCCAGCTCGGCTATCCGCATCAGGAACCGCGGCCCGGCAAAGTGCACCTTGTTATCGTCATGGTCCCTGATCACGTGACAGACGTTCTGGCACATGAAGCACTCGATGCACTTGCGGAACTCCTGGCTGCGCTCGACATCGCGCTGGGCCATCCGCCGCTTCCCATCGGCGTCCTTGGGCTTGGGCTGGAAGGCCGGGATGCGCTTGGCCATCTCGTAGTTGAACGAGACGTCGGTGACCAGGTCCTTCATGACCGGGAAGGTCTTCATGGGCGCCACCGTTATGTCCTGGCCCGGCTCGAAGGTGCTCATGCGGGTCATGCACATAAGCCGGGGCAGGCCGTTGATCTCGGCGCTGCAGGACCCGCACTTCCCCGCCTTGCAGTTCCAGCGCACGCCCAGGTCGTTGGCCTGGGTGGCCTGGATGCGGTGGATGACGTCGAGGACGACCTCACCCTCGCGGTATTCGACTTCATAGAGGCGGAAGTCACCGCCCGAGGCGTCGCCCCGCCACACCTGCATGTTGACCATGTCGGGGCCTTTGGCGGCCGATCGGGGGCTGTCGGTGCTGACGTCGGTCATTTGGCCGGCTCCTCGAAGAGCGCCTTCAGTTCATCGGGCATCTCGGGCAGGGGCTCCTGGGTGATGGTGGTCTCACCCGCGGAGTCGCGGTGGATGGTGTTGTTGATCTTGGACCAGTAGCCGGAGGTGGCTGGGAAGTCATCCCGGGTGTGCCCGCCGCGGGACTCCTCCCGGAGCAGGGCACAGCGGGCCACCGCCTCGGACACCGTCAGCAGGGACTCCAGGTCGAGGGCGAGGTGCCAGCCCGGGTTGAACTGGCGGTGGCCCTCCACGGCCACGTTCTTGGCCCGCTCCTTGAGCTGGCCGACCTTCTCGATGGCCTCTTCCAACTCGGACTTGACCCGGATGATGCCGACCAGATTGTGCATGGTGTCCTGCAGCTCGTATTGCAGGCTGTAGGGGTTCTCACCGGTGGCGCGGTTGAACGGGTCGAGGGCCTCGGCCGTGAGCCGGTCGACCTCGGAATCGGCCACCTGTGGGGCCGTGCCCAGGCCCTGGGCGTACTCGGCGGCGGCCAGGCCGGCCCGGCGCCCGAAGACGAGCAGGTCGCTCAACGAGTTGCCCCCGAGGCGGTTGGAGCCGTGCAGTCCGGCGGCCACCTCCCCGGCGGCGTAGAGACCGGGCAGCGTGCAAGCCTCCGTGTCCGGATCCACCTTCACCCCGCCCATCATGTAGTGGCAGGTGGGTCCGATCTCGAAGGGGGCGGCGGTGATATCGACGTCGGCCAGCTCCTTGAACTGGTGGTACATCGACGGCAGCCGCCGGCGGATGAACTCGGCTGAGCGCCTCGAGGCGATGTCGAGGTAGACGCCGCCGTGCTCGGTGCCCCGGCCCGCCTTCACCTCGGAGTTGATGGCCCGGGCCACCTCGTCGCGTGGCAGCAGCTCCGGCGGGCGCCGGTTGTTGGTGTGATCTTCGTACCACCGGTCGGCCTCGGCCTCGTTGTCCGCCGTCTCGGCCGCAAAGACCTCGGGGATGTAGTCGAACATGAAGCGCTTGCCGTCGGTGTTGCGCAGGACGCCGCCGTCGCCGCGCACCGACTCGGTGACCAGGATGCCCCGCACCGATGGGGGCCAGACCATCCCGGTGGGATGGAACTGGACGAACTCCATGTCGATGAGGTCGGCGCCGGCCGACAGGGCCAGGGATTGGCCGTCACCGGTGTACTCCCAGGAGTTGGAGGTGACCTGCCAGGCCTTTCCGATCCCTCCCGTGGCCAGGATGACGGCCTTGGTCCGGAACAGGACGAAGCGGCCTGTCTCCCGCCAGTAGGCCAGGGCGCCGGCCACCCTGCCTTCATCGAGAATCAGTTTGTGGACCTTGCACTCCATGAACACGGCCATGCCCTGGGACACGGCCCGCTGCTGGAGGGTGCGGATCATCTCCAGACCGGTCCGGTCGCCCACGTGGGCGAGGCGGGCGTAGCGGTGGCCGCCGAAGTCCCGCTGGCTGATGAGGCCCTCCTTGGTCCGGTCGAAGAGGGCGCCCCACTCCTCCAGCTCCAGTACCCGGTCCGGTGCCTCCTGGGCGTGGAGCTGGGCCATGCGCCAGTTGTTGAGCATCTTGCCCCCGCGCATGGTGTCGCGGAAGTGGACCTTCCAGTTGTCCTCGGACCAGACGTTGCCCATGGAGGCGGCTATGCCGCCCTCGGCCATGACGGTGTGGGCCTTGCCCAGGAGGGACTTGCAGATGACAGCCGTCCTGGCCCCCTGGGCTTGGGCCTCGATGGCCGCCCGCAGGCCGGCGCCGCCGGCGCCGATCACGATCACATCGAAGTCGTGCGTCTCCAGATCGGCCATGTCAGAAGAACCTCGGATCGTGGAGGGCGCCGCTGGCGACCAGGCGCACGTAGGCGTCGGCCAGGCCGACAAAGATCAGGCTGACCCAGGCCAGCCCCATGTGATGCTCGTTGAGGAAGCTGACCTTCTTCCAGATCCAGTAGCGCGTCGGTCCCTGGGACATGGCCTTGAGGTGCCCGCCGCACAGATGACGGCCCGAGTGGCACGAAGCCAGGTAGGTCCCCAGGAGAATGGCGTTTACGAAGAGGACGACCGTCCCGAGGGCGAGGCCCCGGCCGTTGTCGAACTGGGTGGCCTTGATCGCCTCCCACAGCAGGATGATCGGGAAGGGGATGGTCAGGTAGAAGGCGTAGCGGTGCAGGTTCTGGATGAGGAGGGGGAAGCGGCTCTCCCCGGTGTAGCTCCCGTGGGGCTCGGGCACCGCACAGGCCGGAGGGGAGAACCAGAAAGACCGGTAGTAGGCCTTCCGGTAGTAATAGCAAGTGCCTCGGAACATCAGGGGGAAGGGAACCATCAGGATGGCGGCCGAGAAGGGCCACCAGTTGATCAGGTGCCAGCTCACCCCCTGGTTGCCCAGACCACACCGGTTGGTGATGCACGGGGAGTAGAAGGGCGACAGGTAGTGCCGGCCGACGGAGGCACCGGCATAGAAGTCGTGCGGAGTGAAGGTCGACCACGTCGAATAGATGACGAAGGCGGTCAGCCCGGCCGCGGTCAGGGCCGGCTGCAGCCACCACCGGTCCACCCTGAGGTTCTGGGCCGGTCGGGTACCCCGGCCGGCTTGGACGGCTGTGACCGCCAACTTGGCGCCTCCTCGGCTCTTGCGCCGGCCCTCGGTGTCTCGGGCCGTCTGTCCCTAGCGGCGGCCGGCCCACCCGGGCGGGGCCACCGAGGCGAACCCTAAGCCCGGGCCCCCTGATAAGTCAAAGACATGTTGACACTGGATTCCATAGGCAGTACCTATGAGGAGTGGAGTTGCACCAGCTGCGCTATTTCGTGGCCGTGGCCGAGGAACGCCACTTCACCCGGGCCGCGGCCCGCCTGGGGGTGGCCCAGCCCTCGGTCAGCTCCCAGGTCCGCAAGATGGAGGCCGAGCTCGGTGGACCTCTCTTCGACCGGGCCCCCGCCGGCGTGACCCTGACCCAGGCCGGGGAGGTCCTCCTCCCGCTGGCCCGCCGAGTGCTGGATGACCTGGACGACGCCCTGTCCCAGGTCAGGGAGGTCGGGGCCCTGGGCCGGGGCCGCCTGGCGGTGGGGGCGACGCCCAGCCTGTCGACCGGTCTGCTCCCCGCCGCCCTGGCCCGTTTCCACCGGGCCCACCCTGGCGTGGCGGTCAGCCTCTTCGAGGAGGGGTCCGGGGGCCTGGTCGAGCGCCTGGAGTCCGGCCAGGTGGAGTTGGCCCTGGTCATCCTGCCCCTGCACCAGTCCCGGCTGCGGACCCGGGAGCTGGCCAGCGAGGAGCTGGTCCTGGTGACGGCGGCGGACCACCCCCTGGCCGGGCGCACCGGCGTGAGCGTGGAGGACCTCCGCAACGTCGCCCTGGTCATGTTCAGGGAGGGGTATGACCTGAGGACGGCCACCTTCGCCGCCTGCAACCAGGCCGGCTTCGACCCGATGTTGGTCACCGAAGGGGGCGAGATGGACGGCGTCCTGGCCATGGTCGGCGCCGGCATGGGGGCGGCGGTGGTGCCGAGCATCGTGGCCGCCACCCGGCCCGAGCTGCGCACCATCCGCTTCCACCCGCCCCGCCTGCGCCGGACCATCGGCCTGGCTCGGAGGGACGACCGGGCCCCGTCCCGGGCCGCCACCGCCTTCGAGGCCGAGGTGGAGACCCTGGTCAGGGACGGGGGCTGGCCCGGGGTGGCCCCGGCCGGCCTAGTCGTGCTCTGACCTCTGCATGGCTGCGTGCACCCGGGTGCTTCGCACCACGCCCATTGCCGGCTCCGCCGGCGTGCCCGCACAGTGGTGCCCGGGGGCCCAACCCCGGGCGGCCCTCACGGCTGGGTCGGTGGGACCGTCTGGAGCTGGCCCTGGAGGGTGGCGCTCAGGCTGAGCCGGCCGCCCGGTTCCGGCGTCAGGTCCAGGACGTACTGGCCCCCGGTCAGGTCGATGGACCGGGCCGCGGACGTTCCCTGCCGGGTCCGCACCGTCAGGCTCCCCTGGGCCTGCACCGCCCCGGGGCCGATCAGGTGCAGGGCCATTGGCGGGCGGTGCAGGGTGGCGCCCCCCGAGGTCACCATGACCGTGTCCGGCCCGGCGCTGAAGTCCACCGACGGCTCGGCGGAGGCCAGCCCGCTGGTGCCCACGGCCACCGGGGTGGCGATTTCGTAGGAGCCGGATACCCAGCGTCGCTCGGCTCCGTCCAGATACCAGGTCGATCCGGAGGGGTCGATGGTCACGTTGACCCGGCCCGGAACCAGGCCGCCGTTGCCCAGAATGCTGAGCGGCTGGCCGCCGTACCAGTAGATGGTCTCCCCCGACTGGTTTCCGACCGTGGCGTTGTAGATGTAGGCCGAGCCCTGGCCCCGGACCGGGACGGTCACGAGCATCGGCGTGGCCAGGACCGGCCCGGTGGCGCCGGCGGCGCTGAGGCTGGCGACCGTGCCGCTGACCAGGGCCTGACCGGGGGCAAGGGGGACGGTGGTGGGAACCGAGGAGGTAGGTGCCGACCCGGACCGGCGAAGCATCCGGGGGGCCCCGGCGGCGGGGGATTGGCGCCGGTTGAGGACCACCACCGCGCCCGAGGCATCAGCAGTGAGGAGGACGACCAAAGCCACCGCCGCCAGCACGATGGCTCGGTGTCGCCCGGGGGACGGGGGGGCGGGAAGCCCGGACACGGCCGGGAGCGTAGGCTCGCTTCGATGACCTCACGACCCGCCACCCTCGGTCAGCTGCGCGAAGCCGGCTGGCAATCCGTCCCGGTCAAGGAGGAAGTTCGCCGTAACGCGGTCAAGCGGATCGCCGCCGGAGAGCCCGTCGTCAAAGGCGTCATGGGCTACGAGGACACCGTTCTGCCGCAGCTCGAGAACGCCCTTCTGGCCGGACACGACATCATCCTCCTGGGAGAGCGGGGCCAGGCCAAGACCCGGATGATCCGCTCCCTCACGGATCTGTTGGACGAATGGCTGCCGATCGTGGCCGGCTCCGAGATCAACGATGACCCTTACAACCCCGTATCCCGTCACGCTCGGGACCTGGTGGCCGAGCGGGGCGATGACACCCCCGTCGAGTGGATTCACCGCGATACCCGCTTCGGGGAGAAGCTGGCCACCCCGGACACCTCCATCGCCGACCTGATCGGTGAAGTCGATCCGATCCGGGTAGCGGAGGGCCGTTACCTCTCGGATGAGCTGACCATCCACTACGGACTCGTGCCCCGGACCAACCGGGGCATCTTCGCCATGAACGAGCTGCCCGACCTGGCCGAGCGCATCCAGGTCGGCCTGCTCAACGTGCTGGAGGAGCGCGACGTGCAGATCCGCGGTTACAAGCTGCGCCTGCCCCTCGACGTCATGCTGTTGGCCACCGCCAACCCCGAGGACTACACCAACCGGGGCCGGATCATCACCCCGCTCAAGGACCGATTCGGCTCCCAGATCCGCACCCACTATCCGCTCGAGATCGAGACGGAGCTGGAGGTCGTGCGCCAGGAGTCCAATGCCCTGGAGGCCGAGGGGCTGCGCGTGCAGGTCCCCGAGTTCATGGCCGAGATCGTGGCCACCCTCAGCCATCTGGCCCGGTCCAGTTCCAAGATCAATCAGCGCTCCGGTGTGTCCGTCCGCCTCTCCATCGCCAACTACGAGACCCTGGTGGCCAACGCCGCCCGGCGGGCCCTACGGGCGGGCGAGCCGGATGTGGTCCCCCGGATCAGCGATCTCGAGTCCCTGGTCTCCTCCACGGCCGGAAAGGTCGAGATCGAGACACTGGACGAGGGCCGCGATGAGCATGTCATCGACCAGCTGGTCAAGCAGTCGATCCTGACCGTGTTCAAGAGCCGGTGTCCGATCGAGCGGTTCAAGGACGTGGTCACGGCCTTCGAGGAAGGCGTGGTCGTTCACGCCGGGGACGACGTGGGCTCGACCCGTTACGTCGATGCTCTGGCTTCCATGCCGGTGCTCAAGACCCCGGTCATGGACCTGGCCGGCAGCGAGACCCCGGCGGCGGTGGCCAGCGCCATGGAGTTCGTGCTCGAGGGGCTGCACCTGTCCAAGCGCCTCAACAAGGAGGCCACCGGCGGCCGGGCCACCTACCGAGGACGTACTTGAGCCGGTTCCAGTACTCGCGCTGGGACGGGACCCAGGTCGGCTTCGAGCTCGACGCTGAGGACGTCCTGTCCGAGATCACCGATGACCTGCTCTACCACGGGGACCTCAATGCCGCCCTGCGCCGGATGATGCAGTCCGGGTTCGAGGACCGCAACGGTGAGCGGGTGGAGGGCATGCGCCAGCTGCTCGAGAAGCTCCGGCGCCGTCGCCGGGACGAACTCGAGCGCTACGACCTCGGTGGCGTGTATGACGACATCGCCGAGCAGCTCCGCGAGGTGATGGACACGGAGCGGACCGGCATCGAGCAGTTGGTGGAGGAGGCCCGCCAGTCGGGCGACCAGCGCCGCCAGGAGGTCACCGAGGGGGTGGCCGAGGAGCGCCGCCTCCAGCTGGACATGGTCCCCCCCGACCTGGCCGGCCAGGTCCGGGCCCTGCAGGAATACGAGTTCACGTCGTCCGAGGCCCGGGAGCGCTTCGATGAGCTGATGGACAAGCTGCGCCAGCAGCTGATGCAGAGCTACTTCAACCAGATGGCCGGCGCCCTGCAGAACACCTCGCCCGAGCAGATGCAGGCCATGAAGGACATGTTCAATGCCCTCAACCGCATGCTCGAACAGCGGGAGGCGGGCGAGCCGATCGACCCCAGCTTCGAATCCTTCATGGAGCAGTTCGGCCAGTTCTTCCCGGGCAACCCCCAGAGCCTGGACGAGTTGTTGGAGCAGATGGCCCAGCAGATGGCGGCCATGCAGTCGATGCTCAATTCCATGACGCCCGAGCAGCGGGCCCAGCTCCAGGGCCTGGCCAACCAGCTGCTCGAGGACATGGATCTGCGCTGGCAGATGGACCGGCTGTCCGGCAACCTCCAGGCCGCCTTCCCCCAGGCCGGGTGGGACCGTCAGTACAACTTCAGCGGTCAGGATCCGCTCGGCTTCGCCGAGGCGGCCGGGCTCATGGACCGGCTGGGGGACATGGACCAGCTGGAGAACCTGCTCCGCTCGGCCAACAGCCCCGGCGCCCTGGCCGATGTCGACATCGACCGGGCCCGGGAGCTCATGGGCGATGAGTCGGCCCGTTCGCTGGAGCGCCTGTCCGAGCTGGCCAAGATGCTGGAGGAGGCCGGCCTGATCGAACAGCGGGAGGGCCGTTACGAGCTCACCCCCCGGGGGATGCGCCGCATCGGCCAGAACGCCCTGTCCGACCTGTTCTCCAAGCTGGCCCGGGACCGCCTCGGCCGTCACCAGGCCGATCCGACCGGCGTCGGCCACGAGCGGGCCTATGAGACCAAACCCTACGAGTTCGGGGATCCGTTCAACCTCAGCATCGAACGCACCGTCCGCAATGCTCTGACCCGCTCCGGGGGCGGGACACCCATCCGTCTGTCTCCCCAGGACTTCGAGGTGGAGCGGACCGAGACCATCACCCGGGCCGCCACCGTTCTCATGGTCGACCTGTCCCTGTCCATGCCGATGCGGGACAACTTCCTGGCCGCCAAGAAGGTGGCCATGGCCCTGCACTCGCTGATCTCCAGCCAGTTCCCGAGGGATTACCTGGGCATTGTGGGCTTCAGCGAGGTGGCCCGGGAGCTCAAGCCCGAGCAGCTCCCCGAGGTCTCCTGGGACTTCGTCTACGGCACCAACATGCAGCACGGCTTCGTCCTGGCCCGCCGGATGCTGGCCCGCCAGAGCGGCACCAAGCAGATCATCATGATCACCGACGGGGAGCCGACGGCCCACATAATGAGCGGGGGAGAGGTCTTTTTCCACTACCCGCCCGTCTATGAGACGGTGGAGGCCACCCTCACCGAGGTGGCCCGCTGCACCCGCGAGGGAATCAAGATCAACACCTTCATGCTGGATGCCACCGGCTATCTCAAGGACTTCGTGGAGAAGCTGACCAGGATGAACCAGGGCCGGGCCTTCTTCACCACCCCGGAAACACTGGGTGATTACGTCCTGGTCGACTTCATCGAGCAGCGCCGGGCCATGAGGTCGAGCCGGCCGGCTTGATCGGCTCCGGCCAGAAAAAGCCAGGTTTTCCGGGAAATCCGGCTTTCCTCTTGCATTAATCCGCGTCCGGGGGGATGATGACAGAGTTGTAATTACATCGGTGAGAGTAGAGGGAGGCACCGATGGAGATGGCTCTTAATCTGAATGGTGCAAACGAGAGGCAGGCCTGGCAGGAACAGGCCAACTGCCTGGGCGTGGATCCGGACCTTTTCTTTCCCGAGCGGGGCGCATCGACCCGCGAGGCCAAAGAGGTCTGCCGGGGCTGCGTCGTCAGGGAGGACTGCCTCGAGTTCGCACTGGCCAATGGCGAGAAGTTCGGCATTTGGGGCGGCCTGTCCGAGCGGGAGCGTCGCCGCATCCGCCGGGCCCGCGCCCTGGCTCGGCGTGCCCCTGGTGCATCGGCCACGGCCTAGTCCGAACCGGTCCGCCCTTCCAGGCGGGCCTCGATGGTCGCCTCGGGGCGAAGGTCGAGCTGGGCCCAGCGCCCGCTCGGTGTCCGCTCCAGCAGGGCGGCCGGCACCAGGCCGACCACCTCGGCCCGCCCGATTCGGGCCCCGAGTGCGACGGCCCGGTCGTAGACCTCGGCCGGCCCGGTCCGCAGCGGATCGAGCAGGTTGAACGACAGCTGCGCCCGCCCGCCCAGGTCGAAACCGAGCGCCCGCACCTGCGGATCCCGCAGTCCGGCCGCCAGCGCCCGGGCCGCTTCCACCGTCTGTCCCTCCAGCCACAGGTTGTAGGCCACCATCACCCCCCGGGCCCCCACGGCCACGGCTCCGGCCCGGGGATGGGGCCGATCCGGGCCCGTGTCCGGGGCTAGGTCCCGGAAGGCCCGGCGCCGCACCTCCGGCAGGGCGCGCTCCGGGCCGTAGATGAAGCAGGGCAGGTCAAGCTCAGCCGCCGCCCAGGCCGCGAAGCGGTCCCGGGCCCCCAGAGCCACGGCCAGACCGCCAGGGGCGGGGGCCGCCGGCCGTGGTCCGAGCGGGACGAACGGAACCACGTCGATGACCCCGAGGCGGGGGTGGGCGCCGGAGTGGGTGGACAGGTCGAGTTCGGATACGGCCAGGCGGGCCAGCCTCCTGACCGCCTCCTCCACATCCGGCCCGGCCAGGGTGAAGACGCTTCGGTGGTGGTCAGGGTCGGAGTGGACATCCAGCAGTGCGCCCCCGGCCCCAGCCCCAGCCCCGGCCCCGCCCCCGGCCTCGGCCACTGCCCCGGCGGCCAACCGCCCGGCCGCCGACGCCAGCCGCCCGAGCACGGATGGGTTCCGGCCCTCGCTCAGGTTGGGTACGCACTCGAGTATCTCGTCCTGTGACACCCGGGTCACCTCCGCCTTTAACGTAGGGGGTATGCCGGGAGGCGCCGTCAGGGATCCGCTCATGGACGGAGACGCGGCCTGGCCCGCGGCGCTGGCCCGAGCCGCCCGGTGCGACGCTCCGGAGGGGCGCCTGTGGCTGAGTGACCGGGGCGCGGCCGTGGCGCTGGCCGCCGGTCTGGGCCGCACGACCCGCTGGCTCCGTCTGGGCCTGGTCATCCAGCCCTCCCGCCGGGCCTTGACCGTGCTGGCCAAGCAGCTCACCGGCCTGGACGTCCTGCTGGCCGGTCGGGTGGATATCGCCGTGGACCAGGGCGCAGGCGACGCCGAGGCGGCTGAGGTCACCGGGGTCCTGCGGGAGCTGTCCTCCGGACGGCCGCTCAGCCACAGCGGACCGCGGGTCCGCTCCGAAGGGGCGCGCTGTCTTCCGCCCTCCCGGCAGCAGCCGTTGCCCGTCTACCGGGTGACCGGATCCGGCCCCGACTGGGTGGAGGTGGTGCAGCCCGGATGAACCACCCGCCCGTGACCGGACGGACCCAGGCGCCGGCGGGCCAGCCGGTCGAGCCGGTCGAGCCGACCTGGGAGGACGTGGCCCGCTCCCACGGAGCCTTCCTCTACAACCTGGCCTATCGGCTGACCGCCGACCGAGACGACGCTGAGGATCTGGTCCAGGACACGCTTCTCCGGGTGCGCAAGGGGCTGTCGGGCTACCGGCCCGGCTCGATGCGAGGCTGGCTCACTCGCATCGCCACCAACGCTTTCATCGACCAGACCCGGCGAAGGAGGCGTCGCCCCGAGAGCGCCCTCAGCGAGGACGCCGAAGGGGATTGGCCGCTCAGCCCGGCGGCGGACGACGCCGCGGATGGCCGATCGCTGGACGCCGACCTGCAGAGGGCGCTCATGGCCCTACCGCCTGAGTACCGGCTGCCGGTGGTCCTCTGTGACGTGGCCGATCGGTCCTATCAGGAGATAGCCGACACCCTGGGGCTGCCGATCGGGACGGTGCGGAGCCGCATCCACAGGGGCCGGCTGATGTTGCGCAAGGTCCTGGGGTGAAGGCGGCGGCCGGATTCCCCGGCGGCTCCGGCGGCTCCTCCCACCCCACCGCGGCCATCAGCGCTCTGCTCGACGGGGAGCTCACCCCCTCCGAAACCGACTGGGTCGAACACCACTTGGCCGGGTGCCCGTCCTGCCGGATGGAGCTCGTCCGCCTGTCCGAGGCTCGGGATCGATTGCGCCGGATGAATGTCCTGGCCGCCCCTCCCGACCTGGCCCAGCGGGCCCGGGAGCGGATAGGTGGGGCGCTGCGGAAGGTGACCATCGGTGCCGTCAGCGCCGCAGTCGTAACGGCGGGGATCCTCTGGGCGGCCCGGCCGGAGCGGGCGGTGGGGGTCCCGCTGTCGTCGACGCTGGCCGTCTTCGTGGCGGCTGCCAACGATTCTGCCAATGCTACCGGCGGGCCCAGCCGGTCCCGCCCGGTGTCCGTGCCCCTCGATGAGATGCCACCCGGCTACGTGATCCCGTCCGCTCTGGACGGGCTGGATCTGGAAGGCGTCTGGGTCCGGGGCCAGGTACTGGCCACCGTCTACGGGGACGGCGCCGGCCGCGTCATGCTTTTCGAGCAGCTGGGCCGGCTGGTGCGGTCCCCGAGCGGGCCGGCCGAGGTGTTGAGCGGCCGGCGCGGCGTCCTGACCAGATGGGAGTCCAAGTCCGTCTTCACCGCCCAGGTCGGCGGCACCGTCCTTACCATTCTGGGTGACCCCGATGACCTGACGGCGGCGGTCAGCGGCTTCAATCGGGTGCGAACCAGTGCGCCCTGGCCCTACCGGACCCGGAGTATCTGCCGGAGCCTGGTGGAGGATCTGACCGGCGGCTGATGCCCAGCCGGCCCGTCTCAAGCCCTCCGGGCCAGGACGGCCAGGCGGCGGCTGCGGGCGATACGGCGACGCTCCCGCTCCGAGGCGCCCCCCCAGACCCCATGGTCGATGTGGTTGGCCAGGGCGTATTCCAGGCAGGGGCCGGTGACCGGGCAGCCGGCGCAGATGCGCTGGGCGACCTCGACTCCTACGCCGTCGCTGGGGAAGAAAACCGACGGATGGACCTCCCGGCACTTGCCTCTGGCCATCCAGTCCGTGTCCATCGCACCTCCGCTAAATCGACCTTTGCCCTAATAACGTTCGGGGCACCCCCCGGGTTTCCTTCGGTCGCTCCCAAAACGGACGGTTCAGACGCGACCGTTGGGAGGTGGGTGCCGGGCTCGGTAGGGTTGGGTTCGGCCAAATTCCGTAGTGCCGTAGTGGAGGATCGAAATGTCGGTAGCGCCCGAGGTGCAGGCTCCCCCGGAGCCGCCGCGCGGCCACGCCCGGGTCGTATACCTGGGCCCGGTGGCTCCCCACTGGGAGGTCCACTCCGAGTTCGGGGACCGGGCCCTCATCGAGGAGTTCCGCCAGCGGGCCCTGGCCCGGCTGGTGCTGCTACCCCCCCACGACCCTCAGTTCAGGCGCAACCGGGAGCGGGTGGTCCGCGACGCCGAGAGGGAGAACATCGCCCTGGAGTGGGATCTCGGCCTGCCCGAGGAGGACTCGGCCGCCGGCTGAGCCGACCGGCTCGGCCCGAGGCTGGAGCGGGCTCAGTCGGCCCGGCGCCGCAGGCGTAGGACCTGGCGCCGTTCGGTCCGGGTCGGCTTGCCCGACCCGATGACGTCGTCATCGCCCCGCCGCCACTGGGGCTCGGTGTGGGTGACGCCCTCCAGGCCGGCGAAGAACCCTTCGTCGACCTCCATCTCATCTCCCACCACTTCGACGGCGGTGCCGGGGGCGTCGCTGCGAAGATCGGCGTACCACTGGGGCCCGCTGGGACTCTCCACCACGAACTCGGCCAGCTCTTCGGCGGTCATCCGGTGGACCTCCGCCACGCCGGTATCGGGCGAGGTGGAGAGGCTGACCACGATCGGGTCCTCGACCGTCACCGCCTTGGGCGTTTCAACGAGAAGATCCCTGAGGTCCTGGTGAAGATCGGTCACCCTGGATGATCGGCTGTTTCGATCTCGACCTTTAGGGCCGAAAGACACCAGCCGCAACTGATTCTCAGTCGTCCCGGGGCAGGTCGATGCGCTCCAGCCACAGGCCGGGGGCGTCCAACTCACTGGGTGTCGGCAGGGCATGGGAGTCAGTCCACAACCGGGACAGAGCGGTGTCTCCCCCCCGCTCGAGCACGCCGGACACGAAGGCCGTGCCCCGGTCGTACTGGTCCTGCCCCAGACCCAGGCCGAAGAGGCGTTCGACCATCCTCTCGCCCTGTCCCCGTTCCACCCGCCGGCGGCGCAGGGCCTCGGTCAGGGGCCCATAGGAGGAGATGAGCCGCCGCCCGGCCTGGTCGACCACGTGATCGACGTAACCCTCGATCACCGCCGCCAGCGCCTCGAGGCGGGGCAGCACTATGCGCTGGGCCTCGGTCTGCATCTCGCCCAGCAGAGCGGTGGGATCTCCCAGGACGGACTGGATGGCTTCCGGGTCGCTCGGGTCCAGTTCCGCCAGGCGGCCCTCCAGGTCGGCCCCGCCAGGGTCGAAGCCGGACATGTAGGAGAGGAGCAGTTCCTCCAGCGCCGCCCGGACGTGGGGGCGACCCAGGACGGCATGGTGGGCAACATCGCTGATACAGACCCAGAGGCGCACCTCATCGGGTGGAAGGCCCCAGTCCGAGGTGAAGGCGGTGACGTTGTCGGTCACGACCAGCAGCTCGTCTCCCACCGGCCGGGGAATGGGAAGGTCGTACTGGCCGAGGGCCCGCTGCGCCACCGATCCCACCATCGATCCGCACTGCATGCCCATGAAGGCCGACTGGAGACCCGGCAGCAGCGGGCCGAGCATCTGGCCCAGGCCGGCCCCCATCTCGCCCCCGAGGCCCAGGTCTTCGGGCAGAGTGGGCGGCTCGGCGGCTGCGGGGGGCTGCAGCGCCTCGGCCAGGGCCCCCAGCAGGGGCTTCCATGCCTCCAGCGTCTCCACCGCGAATCCCAGCCTGGTCACGGGCCGGACCGTCACCGATCGCCCGGAGGCGGAGGTGGACATGCCGGTCACATGCGAGACGTTGAGGTCGGCCACCCGGACCAGTTCTTCCAGCCGGATGCGCTCCAGGGGATCGACATTGCCCGGGTCCTTGCCCTCAGTGGCTGACCATTGCGCGAACTGAGCCGCCATCTCCCAGTTGACCGGTCCGGCGGTGGAGAGCATCCGCCCCAGCTGGGAGAAGATCATCTCGAAGGGATTGCCCCCGGGGGGCGTCGTCATGCCCCGAATGCTAGGTCGGTCACTGCCCGGTCAGTGCCCGGTCAGGTCACCGAGGGTCACCTGCACTGGACCGGCGGCCTGCTGCCGGCTCAGCCCGACCGATATGCGGGTCCCGGGCTGACGGAGTTGTACAGCGGCCCAGAGGTCATCGACGGTGGCGATGCGCTGGCCATCGATGTCGGAGATGACATCGCCATCGCTGAGCCCCGCCTGCTCGGCGGGGGAGCCGCTGTCGAGCTGGCGAATCTCGACACCGTTGCGCACCGGGTCGGCCCGTTCCACCCCCATCCACCCGTGAGGTACGCCGCCCGTGGCCAGGAGACTCTCCACCGCTTGGCGGGCGGTGGTGCCCGACACGGCCAGGACCGGCACGCCGTTGACCCCCAGGGCGCCGGCCACCCCGATGAGCTGACCGGACTGATCGATGAGGGGAGCGCCCACCGCGCCATGGGGCAGAGGGACATCCGAGGCCAGGGCACCCAGCATCGGGTTGTGACCGGGCACGTCGGAGTTGTCCCAGGTCGATTCGATCTGCCCCAGGTAGATCTGGTCCGGAGCGGTCAGAGCGCAGACCACCTGGTCGGAGCTCGGGAGTCCTCCCGCCACCACGATCCCGGTCCAGGTGGTGGCTTCGACCCTGAGCACCCCGACGTCGGTCACCGGATCGGTGCCGATCACGGTGGCCATCAGCCGGTTCCCACCGGCGTCGATGACCGTTACCTCATCGACACCATCGACCAGGCTGTCGGTCGTGAGCACCACACCGGGAGTGGTCATTTCCACCCCGTAGCCGTCGAGAGAAGCGCCCCCTTTATCGGCCTGGACCTGGACCAGTGAGCGGAGGGCGCCGCGGGCGCCGGCCGTCATGGCCGGGGACACCGACGCCATCTGGCCCGTCCGTCCGGCTGCGCCGACCGCAGAGGAAGCATGGCCCGGGCCCACCGACGGCCGATCCGGCTCCAGTCCCAGGGTCACCACCGTCGGGCCCACGCTGGCCTCCGGTACCGGCGGGGCGGACGTCCCCACTCCGGCGGAACCGTCCGTCCCGACTGGCCCCGATGCGCCGCTGGCCAGGGACGAGGTGAGGTTGCCGGGGCGGCCTGATCCGCCGAGAAACATGGCGCCGGCGGTCAGGCCCGCTCCGAGCAGGAGGCCGGTGGCCACGGTCAGGACCGGCCGGCCCAGACGCTGGCGTTGGGGCTCCCGGGCCGGAACGCCACCGGGCCCGCCGGAACCTCCCAGGACGAGCTCGGACGGATGGCGCCAGAGCCGGTCATCAGGAGGCAGCAGAGGACGGGACCGGTCCTCCGGTTCGTCTCCCTCGTCGCCCAGGAGGGACATATCCCGAGGATACCGACACGGTCCATGTTGTTGGCATCGCCCGGCGCAGGGGAACGCCGGGCGGTGCTGTCGTAGCATTGGGGCCTGTGAGCCGCGGCGAAGACAGCTGGACCGGCCTGTCGGCCGAGCCGTTGCCGGTCGAAGAGGTCACGGCCTGGGCGACTCGGCCGGACTGCGGGGCGGTGGTGACCTTCCTGGGGACGGTGCGCGACCACGCCGAGGGCCGGCCTGGAGTGACCGAGTTGGAGTACGAGGCCTACGAGGAGCATGTGATCGGCCGTCTCGACGCCATCATCGAGGAGGCTCGGAGCCGGTGGGGACTGGGCCGGGTCGCTCTCCTGCACCGGGTCGGCCGCCTGGTGCCTACCGACAGCGCCGTGGTGGTGGCCGTCAGTGCCCCGCACCGGGGGCCCGCCTTTGACGCCGCCCGCTTCTGTATCGACACCCTCAAGGCCACCGTACCGATCTGGAAAGCCGAGGCCTGGAAGGGGGGCCGGGACTGGGGCCTGCAGTCCCAGTCGGTGCAGGACACGGCCGTCCGGCTGGAGGCTCCCTCCGGGGGGCCCGGATGATAAATCTGCTCTACGTGGGCTTGGCGGTGGCCGTCACCGGGCTGGGCTCCCTCATCATGGTTCTGCGCAACCGGCGGCCCCGATCCCTGCAGTCGGGGGTGGAGGAGTTCGCCCGGGAGCTGCGCGCCCTGGCCCCGGAGCCCCCGCCCTCCGCCCGCAGCCGGAGGAGGTGACCGGCTGCCCCGGGACCTGGCCATAGACCTAGGCACGGCCAACACCCTGGTGTACTCGCGCGGCCGGGGCATAGTTCTCAACGAGCCCACCGTGATAGCTCTCAACTCGCGCACCCAGGACGTACTGGCCATGGGCCAGGAGGCTTGGCAGATGATCGGGCGAACCCCGGGCTACATCGTCGCCGTCCGGCCGTTGCGCAAGGGGGCCATCACCGACTTCGACATAACCCAGCGGATGATCCGGCTCCTGCTGGAGCGTTCGGGCGTTTCCCGGTTCAACCGCCCCCGGGTGCTCATCTGCGTTCCGTCGGCCATCACCGAGGTGGAGCAGCGGGCGGTTGAGGAAGCGGCCCGCCGCGCCGGCGCCGCCGCCGCCTACCTGATCGAACAGCCCATGGCCGCCGCCATCGGCGCCGGGCTGCCGATCAACGAGCCGTTGGGGAACATGGTGGTCGACATCGGGGGCGGCACGACCGAAACGGCGGTGATCTCCCTCGGTGGCATAGTCGCCCTCCAGGCCATCCGGGTGGGCAGCTTCGACATCGACGGATCGATCCAGTCCTATGTCCGGCGCGAATACGGGATCGCCATCGGGGAGAGGACGGCGGAGGAGATCAAGGTCGCCATCGGTTCCGCCTATCCGGTGGACGACTCCGTCAAAGCCGAGGTCCGCGGGCGGGATCTCATGACCGGACTGCCGAAGACGGTCATCCTGACCCCGGAGGAGGTCCGGGCCGCCATCGAGGACCAGGTGGGGACCATCGTTGACTCGGTGGTCCGCTGCCTCGGGGACGCCCCGGCCGAACTGGCCCAGGACCTGATCACCGAGGGCATCCACCTGTCGGGGGGCGGGGGGTTGCTGGCCGGGCTGGATCAGCGCCTGGCCGAGGAGACGGCTCTGCCGGTGCGGCGGGTCCAGGCCCCGCTGGAATGCGTGGCCCTTGGGGCCGGAAAGTGCCTGGAGGCCTTTGACTCCTTGAAGGTGATGTTCATGGGCGCCGAGCGGTAGGGCTGACGACCGCGGAGGGTTAGGACTCGGTGAGGTCCTCGGCGGCCTGACGCACCTGCCAGTCGCGATCGGCCCGGGCCCGCTCCAGAGCGGCATCCACTTCAGGCCCTTCGAAGGGAGCCAGTGCGATCACCGCCCGGCGTCTCACGGCCGGCCGGTCGGCGGTGGCGGCCAGGATGGCGGGCAGGCCGTCGGGATGGCCGATGGCTCCCAGGGCGGCCACGGCGGCCTCCCGACACAGAGGGTCGGTGTGGCCGGTCGCCATGACCGACAAAGGGGCCACCGCCGAAGGGTCCCCCCTCTCCCCCAGGGCCCAGGCCGCCATTTCCGCCACCGGTCCCTCATCGCCCAGCCTGGCCGTCAGGTCCGGATCCGGACGCCCGGCCGCCAGTTCACAGGCGCGCCGGCGGACACTCGGATGGGGGTCGCGTAACGAGGCCTCCAGGTCCGCCCCATCCAGCTTTCCCATCCGGTCCAGGGCGCCCAGGGCCAGCGCTCGCACCTCGGGATCGGAGTGGGAGAGGAACGCCCGGGCCGCCTCGGCATCCCCACGATGGCCGGCCACCGCCGCCGCCCGAAGGGCGTCCCCGGTCAACTGCCCGAGGGGCCGAAGAGGGCGATGAGCATGAGCACGACGGCACTGATGACCACGGCGGCGGACACCCCGAGGACCACGGCCAGCATGAGCAGCTTGACCAGAGCCCGGGCTCGCGAGGGCTCCTCCGACACCAGCCGGGGCGGCTCGATGGCGGGCGTCGGTCGAGGAGCGGGCGCGACCTCGGTCGGTGCCGGTGGGGGAGCCGCGCCCGGCCCGGTCGGTACGGTGGCCGGAGCGAAGGGGTCCAGGTCCAACATCCAGTGCCACCAGTCCCCGGAGGGACCGGAGTCCAGGCGGGTGAAGGGAAGCTCAGCGGAGCGGTCCGGTTGGTCGGCCGGCTCGCCTGACGGTTGGTCGTCGGTGCTCATCGGGCCGAGGTGAGGCGAGGGACGCCATTCGGCATGGCAGGCTGTAGCAGCCGGGTACCGATGGGCCGGCCGACAGCCGACTCACAGGAGAACTCAACCGCGTTGGACCCGATGAAACAGATGGTACCGGGCCGGTCCCGGTTCTCACGGCCTTCCGGGACGATGACCGAGCGACTGTTCCCGTGGACGTTGGGCTCCGTGATCGCCCTGGCCGTAGCGGTACTCCTGGTGGCCGAATTCCTCCACATCCCGTACTACGAGCTATCCCCCGGGCCGACGGCGCCGGTGTCCGAGCTCATCTCCGTACCGGCATCCCATCGGCACACCGTGCACGGCTCGCTGCTGCTGGTGACCGTGTATCAGACGCCCCTCACGACGGTCGGCTATCTCCGGGCCCAGGTGTCCAGCAACGTGCAGGTGTACAGCGCGGCTCAGATCCTGGGGGGCCTGCCGGCCAGCCAGTTGGTGGCTCAGGACGAGGCGGAGATGGCCCAATCGCAACAGTCCGCCGAAGTGGCCGCTCTGCGGCGGCTCGGATATTCAGTGCCCGAGCACGGCACGGGGGTGCTGGTCGCCTACGTCCTCAGCCACACGCCGGCAGCCCATGCCCTCCAGGTGGGCGACACCATCCTGTCCATCGATGGAAAAGCGACCCCTACCGATAACCAGTTGGTTGGCTTCCTGGCCCTGGACCACCCCGGGCAGTCCGTGAGCCTTTCGGTTCAGAATCCCAAAGAGCAGGACCGGACGGTGAGTCTGACCTTGGCCAAGCGGCCGGGTTCCGCGCCAGGGGGATTCCTCGGTATCGAACCCCTTACCAGGGATGACCACTTCGACTATCCGATCAAGATCTCCATCAACGCCGCCGGGATCGGCGGCCCCTCGGCCGGCCTGTCCTTCACCCTGGGGATCATCGATGCCCTGACCGGAGGCAACCTGACCGGTGGGCATGTGATGGCCGCCACCGGCACCATCGATGCCAGTGGGAACGTAGGGGATGTGGGCGGCGTGGCCGAGAAGACCGTGGCCGTAGCCCAGGCCGGTGCCACTCTCTTCCTGGTTCCGCCCCAGGAGTACGCCACCGCCCGGGCCCACAGTGGGTCCCACCTCAAGGTGGTGGCGGTCTCCACCCTGCAGCAGGCCCTGAGCGCGATCGGAGCCAACGGAGGAGACTTGCGCGACATACCTCCTTCCGCTCCGGTCGTTCGGTAGTCTCGGCCGTCCGACGGCGCTTCGGCGCACCGATTGGTGGGACATGGGAGCATCGGCCGCCCAGTTCGAGTTCGCCGCTGAAATCGTCACCTTCCTGGTCGCCCTGGCCGGATTCGCACTGGTTCTGCTGAGGGCCCAGCTCTACGGCACCACGCCGTTGCGATCACTGACCCTGGGTGCGGCCTTTGCCGCGTTGGGGACCGCCGCCTTCCTCCACGGCGCGGTCAGTCCGCAACTGAGCGCCCCACCGGCGGTGACGGGGCTCCGGCTGGGGGCCGCCCTGCTCCTGGCCATGCTGAGTATCGGCCGCCCGGAGCGGTCAGGCCTACCCGCTCCGGCCGTGCTGGTAGGCGCCGTCCTGGTCGGAGGGGCCGCAGTGGCCTCCTACTGGCTGGCTCAGGTCGGGTGCGAGAGTCTGCTGCTGGGCGGATCGCTCGTCATCGGGGGGGCGCTGGCCTACGCCAGCCGCGGCTCGATTGGAGCCAAGCTGACGGCCACCGCCGGAGCGACCCTGCTCCTCATAGTCGTCGTTCTGTCGGTGGCCCTTTCCACCGTGTTGTCCAATACGGTGAGGAACGACGCCATCACGCGGCTCCAAAGCCGGGCCGATCGGGCGGCGGCCTCGGCTTCCACGGCCTGGCAGTCGGACCTGCAGGACGCCAAGTTGGTCTCCTCTTCGGTTCAGGGCCTGGGTCTGGCGGGGCCGGTGGCGGCCGGAACCCCGGGCGCCGAGGCCCGGTTGGCCACTGGGCTCACGGACCTGTCGACCCAGTTCTTCAGCAATGTGGGACTGGAGTGGGTCGGCCCGAGCGGCGCCGTGGTAGCCGTTTCGCCGCAGTTCGGAAAGAAGTTCGGCGCCTCGGCCGCCTCTGATCTGGCCGGGAGCAGCCTGGTCCGGAGGGCGCTATCCATCGGCGCCTGGGCCGGCACCTCCGGCGTGGTCGGGCGCACGGCTCTGCTGGTGGGGGCCTACCCGGATTCGACCGGTGGATCGGTTCTCGGAGTGGCCCTGGCCGTGAGCCCGTTGGATTCGAGCTTCTTGAATTCCGTGATCGGTGACGACACCAGCCTCTCCGCCGTCCTGGTCTCCGACGGCATCCTGCTCAGCTCCTACCCGAGCAGGACGCCCCGTCCCGATCCGGCCGAGTTGGCGTTGGCCCGCGCTTACCAATCGGGCCGTCGGGATGCCCCCATCACCAGTGCCGGCCGCTACTCGGCGGGTGCCAGCGTTCTGGCCGGAAACGGTCAGCCGGTCATGGCCGTACTGGTGGAGACCTCGACGTCCGAGGTTGACGCCACTCGGCAGTCCCTCTTCCACGACCTCTTCCTCATCGCCCTGGGCGGCTCGATCATCGCCTTCCTCGTCTCGGTCCTCATTAGTGATCGCATCAATCGCGGCCTGGAGCAACTCACCGCCGCGGCTCGACGCATCAGTAGTGGGGAGAGCGACGTGCGCACGGGCGTGGTGGCCAGCGATGAGATCGGAATGCTGGCCGACGCCTTTGATTCCATGGCGGCGTCAATCGAGGAGAAGACCTCCGCCTTGAGTCAGGCGGCGCTGGATGAGGCCGCCTTGCGGGGCCGGTTGGAGTCGGTCGTGTCCGGTATGGGGGAGGCCCTGATGGCCCTGGATCCGGCGGGACGGATCACCGAGTTCAACACCGCCGCCGAACGGTTGACCGGCCGGCCGCGCTCCCGCAGCCTCGGCAGGCCGGCCGCGTCAGTCCTGGAGGTCAGGCTGGACGGTGGCGGGGATCTGATCGACCGGGTGCTGGCTGGGCTCGAACGCCCCCTGGTAGCTCAGGGAATGCTGATCAGCGCCGACGGCCCCGTACCCGTTTCGGTGTCGGCGGCTCCTTATGAGGTCGACCCCGGGGAAGCGCAAGGAGCGGTCGTGCTGCTGCGTGACCTTCGTCCCGAGCGCGAGCTGGAACAAATGAAGACGGAGTTTCTCTCCCGGATCGGGCACGAACTGCGTACTCCGCTCACGGCCATCCTCGGCTTTGCTCGACTGCTTGCTTCCCGGCCGGTGCCGCCCGCCCAGGCCGAGGTGCTGCACGATCAGATTCTCCAGCAATCGAACCGGTTGTTGCGGACCGTCCAGATGCTCGAGTTCTTCGCCTCCGCCGGAGCCAATCGCCTCGGGTTGGACCTCGCCCGGGTGTCAGCTCGTGAGCTGGTGGACGATGCCTCCGGTCGATGGGAGGGCCGGGTCGAGGCCGAGCATGAGTTGCGCTGGCAGATCGGCCGAGGTCTGCCGGAGGTGGAGGCGGACCGGCGCTGGATCGGCTTGGCCCTCGATGAACTGATCGACAATGCCGTCAAGTTCTCTCCCGAGGGCGTCAAGGTCCGGGTCGCGGCTGGCCGCAGTCCCGACGGTGGCCTTTCCATAGCCGTGTCCGACCGGGGACAGGGGATGTCCGCCGACGACTTGGGTGGTGTGTTCGACGAATTCGTGCAGGGAGACTCGTCCGACACGCGGCAGTTCGGGGGCCTGGGGCTGGGGCTGCCTCTGGCCCAGAGAGTTGTCGAGGCCCACGGGGGCCGCATCGAAGTCTCCTCCCGCCCGGGACGGGGGTCGAGCTTCACCGTTCTCCTTCCCCCCGCCGACCGCCGGCCCCGCCGGGGAGGCCGGCCGGGTGGGTCACGAGCCTGAGGCCTCCCACGTCGTAGTCTCATTCGATGGCCGGTGATCTCCCCCGACCCTCCAACTACCCGGTCCCGCTGTCCCCGGACGAGCTGAGGCGACACTCGTTCACCAACTCTTTCCGAGGCTTCGATCCAGGTGAAGTCCGGGAGTTGCTCGACGCGGTGGCGGTCGAGCTGGAGCGGTTGATCCGCAGCGAGGAGACGCTCCGGACCGAACTTCGCGAGGCCAGGCACTCAGCTGCCACCCCGCGCCTGGATGAGGCCACTCTGACCGCGGCCCTCGGAAATGAAGCGGCTCAGATCCTGCACTCCGCCCATGAGGCGTCGGCCGAATTGCGTAAGAAGGCGGAGGACAGCGCCGCCCGGCTGCTTCGGGAAGCCCAAATGGCAGCCGACGCCTTGCGGGCCTCCTCGGAGGGGCTTCTCTCGGAACGGACTTCCGAGGCTGAGTCGGCGGCCGAGGCCATCCGGGCCGGGGCCCAGGCCGAAGCCCATGCCGTCGTGACCCGGGCCCGGGAGCAGGCCGAAGCGGCTCTGACCGAGGCCAGGACCCGCTTCGATGCCATGTCCGAAGAGGCCGAAGCGCTCAAGGCCAGGGTGCTGAGTGATCTGACCCGCCGACGGCGGAATCTGGTCGCTCAGCTCGAGCAGTTGGGGGCGGGCCGCGACAGCATGGTCAGGGCGGTTGGAGACGTCCGTCGTCTGATCGACCAGGTGACCGGCTCCCTGGAAGGCCTGGAGCTGGAGGCCAAGGCGGCGGCCGACAACGCTCTCGACCGGGCCCGCCGTTCGCCCGATCCGGATGAGCCCGTTCTCGAGGAACTCGTCCAGACCGGGCTCGGGGCGGCTTCCCTGGGAGCACCGCCGCCCCCCCCGGAGGTAATCGAAGTGCCCGGGTCTGAAGCCGGTCCTCCAGTTCGGATCCATGCCCAGATGGTCGGGGCCAGGGAACTTCCCCCCACCCGAGCCGTGCTACCGGCCGAGCCTCCCGCCCCCGGCCCGGAACCTTCGACCCCCCTGTCACAGCAACATGAGGAACCGGCCCCGCCGGCTCCAGCCGTTCTTCCCCGGGGCTGGATCCAGCGGACGGAGAGGGCTCCGGCGCCTGAGTCCCCGCCGGAGCCCGAGCCCGTGCAGGAGCGGCGGATGTCCTCGCTGAGGATCCTGCGCCGTCGCGAGGAGCGCCCCCATCCTTCCGAGACCGGCCCTCCGACGATGCCCGAAGAGGGAATTCGGATAATCCGGCCGGCCGCGGCGGCCCCTGAGGCAGCGGCCTTCGAGCCGGTGGCCCCCGAGCCGGTGAGCCCGGGCTTTTCCGCGCCCTCGCCTGCCGCCTCGCCGGCGCCCGCTGCCTCCCCACCTGAGGATGCGTCGGCGCCCCCGGAGCCCCAAGCCGCCGTCGAAGGGGGCGACGCAACCGACTCCGAGCGGCCCACGGTGGATGAGTTGTTCGCCCGACTGCGAGCCGAACGAGAGGCGGCCCGCCGCGACGCGGATGCGATCTTCTCCGACCTGCCTCACCCGGCGCCGGGCGCCGGTGCCGTTCAGCCCGCACCCGAACCCGGCGCCGGCGCCGTTGCCGCCGAGGCCGAATCGGGACCGGACCGGGGCCGGTCCGAGGAGGCCAGCCCTGCGTCGGCGGACCCCTCCCCGGGCGGGCCAGAGGAAGTCGATGCGGCCGCCGGTCAGGCGGAGGCGGGCGGGTCGACCGCCGAAGACTCCCGACCCGAACCGCTGGAGGAGTCCTCCGAGGATTCCCAGGAGAGCTGGCTGGAGCGCCGCAACCAGATGTTGGCCCCGGTCCACGACCGCCTGGCCCGCAAGCTGAAGCGGACGCTGCAGGATGACCAGAACGACCTCCTGGACCGGGTGCGCAGCAGCTCCCGCCATCCGCAGGCCGAACCCCTCCCCCCGGAGGCCGATCATGAGGCACGGTTCGCGGCGGCGGCCGAGTCCATCCTCGGGGAGGCCTTCGAACGCGGATCCGAGTTCGCCCGCTCGGCCCTACCCGGTGTCTCCGGTGGGGATTCCGGTGCCGGGGAGACCCAGAGCGTCGCCCGGGCCCTGGCGGCCGACCTGGTGGGTGACCTGCGCATCCGCCTTGGGCGAGCGGTGGCCGAGCCGGGCTTCGATGAGGCCGGCCTGGCCGACCTGGTGGGCTCGGCCTACCGGTCCTGGAAGGGGGCCCGGATCGAGGGACTGGCCATGGACCACCTGGTGGCCGCTTTCGAACGCGGCGTCCTCGCCTCGGTCCCTTCCGACGCCAGGTTGGTCTGGGTGGTCGACGATGACGGCGGGCCCTGCCCCGACTGTGACGACAATGGACTGGCCGGAGCCACGCCGGCCGGCTCGGAGTATCCGACTGGCCAGAGGCATCCGCCCGCCCATCCCGGGTGTCGCTGCCTGTTGGTGCCCGCCCTCACCTAGAGTTCCGGCCCGTGCGGACCATTACCGACCGCCCCGCCAGGGGCCGTCCTTCCCGCGGGCGGATCGGCCTGCTGATCCTGGCCGTCGTCGTCATAATCCTGGTCCTCTCGCTGAGGGGAATCGCCGGTTTCTACACGGACTATCTCTGGTTCGATTCCGTGCACTTCACTTCGGTCTTCCGCGGGGTGGTGGTGACCAAGGTCGTCCTGGCTGTCATCTTCTGCGCCCTTTTCTTCATCGGGATCCTGGCCAGTCTCACCGTGGCCGACCGGCTGGCTCCGGCGGCCCGTTCGATCGGCCCCGAGGACGAGTTCGTCCAGCGCTACCGCGATACCGTCGGGCCTCACGCCGGCAAGGTTCGTCTGGTCATCTCGGTCATATTCGCCCTGCTGGTGGGCACAGGTGCCAGCGGGCAGTGGAACACCTGGATCGAATTCCGTAACGCCGTCTCTTTCGGTGTGAAGGACCCGCTGTTCCACAAGGACGTCGGCTTCTTCGTCTTCCGCCTGCCCTTCTACTCCTGGCTCCTTAGTTGGGTCTTCCTGGCCGTGGTGGTCATAACCATCGTGACGGCCGTCACCCATTACCTGAACGGGGGCATACGGCCCCAGGCCAGTACCAACCGGGTGACTCCCCAGGTCAAGGCCCACCTGTCGGTGCTGTTGGCGATGCTGGCCCTGCTCAAGGCCATCGGGTACTACCTGCAGCGCTACCGACTCGACCTCTCGACCCACAGTGTCGTCAACGGCGCTCTATACACCGAGGTGAAGGCACAGCTGCCGGCGTTGACCCTGCTGGCCGTGATCTCCATCGTGGCCATGATCCTGCTGGTGACGAACATATGGATGAAGGGCTGGGTTCTACCTGCTCTGGGAATCGGTCTGTGGGCCCTGGTGGCCGTCATCATCGGGGTGATCTACCCGGCCTTCATCCAGAAGTTCCGGGTCCAGCCGGCCGAGAATGCTCTGGAGCGGCCCTATCTCCAGAGAAACATGTCGGCCACCACGGCGGCCTATGGGATCGGCACCAACCAGGTGCAGGTCACCCAGTTCAACTACACGCCGAATCTGAGCGCCACCGACCTCAATCTGGACGCCGACTCCATCCGGAACATCCGGCTCTGGGACCCGGCCTTTGCTGCGCAGACCTACCAGAAGCTTCAGGAGATCCGCTCGTACTACAACTTCCCCAACAACGACCTCAGCATTGACCGTTACATGCTCAACGGACAGCAGACCCAGACCCTTCTGGCTGTCCGTCAGCTGAACGCGGCCGATCTACCTCAGCAGTCCTGGGTCAATCTCCACCTCCAGTACACCCATGGCTACGGAGCCGTACTGTCCCCTGCCAATGCCGCCACCACGGACGGTAATCCGGTCTTCGACATCTCGGATGTTCCTCCCGTCTCCTCGGCCGGTACTCCCTCGATCACACAGCGGGACGTCTACTTCGGCCTGGGTCTTAGCGGTTTCGTCATCACCAATACCAAGACTCCCGAAATCGACTACCAGAACGCCGACGGCTCGAACGTGACCAGCAGCTACACGGGCCAAGGCGGCGTCCAGCTGAGTTCACTCCTGCGAAGAGCCGCCTTTTTCATCCGATTCGGTGATCTCAACACCCTGATATCCGGTCAGATCAAGCCGACATCGAGGATCCTGTTCATCCAGGACATCCAGCAGGAGGTGTCCAAGGCCGCGCCGTTCCTACAACTGGACTCCGATCCCTACGCAGCCATCGTCAACGGCCGGATCGAGTGGATCCAGGACGCCTACACGTCGACCGCCGATTACCCGTACTCCCAACAGGCTGATACCTCCTCGCTGCCCTCCAACAGTGGGCTCAACCTCCCCCTCAACTACGTGCGGAACTCGGTCAAGGTCGAGATCGATGCCTACACGGGCCAGATGAAGTTCTACGTGATGGATCCGTCCGACCCCATCATCGAGTCCTACCAGAAGGCTTTCCCTGACCTGTTCACCGCCGCGTCGAAGATGCCCACGGCCCTGCGCCAGCACCTGAGGTACCCGGAGGACCTGTTCCGTATCCAGACCACCCTGTACGGCCGGTACCACATCACCAACATCAACGATTTCTACAACGCGGCCGATGCGTGGAATGTGTCCCAGAGCGCTGGCGAGGGCTCGCCCACCGCCAGCAACCAGACGGTCACCACGGATGCCTCCGGTCTGGTCGTCTCGACCGTCGAGAAGCGGATGGACCCCCAGTATGTGCTGGTTCGCCTACCCGACCAGTCCCAGGCCGGCTTCATACTCCTGCAGACGCTGGTGCCGGCCTCCCAGGGGGACAAGCAGCAGAACATGTCGGCCTTCATGGTGGCCGAGTGCGACCCAAGTGACTACGGTCAGCTGAAGGTCTACGAGATGCCTCCCGAGGCCTCCATCCTCGGTCCGGCTCTGGTCGACGCACAGGTGGCCGCCAATCCGAGCATCAGCGAACAGATCAGCCTCCTTGACCAACACGGCTCCAACGTGGAGTTGGGCAACCTTCTGGTCATCCCGGTCCAGCACTCGCTGGTCTACGTCCGCCCGCTCTACGTCGAGTCGAACACCAACCCTCAGCCCAAGCTGGAAGACGTCATAGTGGCCTCGGGCACCCAGACGGCCATGGCCTCAACGCTCCAGGCCGCCCTGACTGCCGTATTCGGATCGGCGCCGGCCACCCTGGAGCAACGGGCCGGTTCTACGCCCACCACGCCGGCCAAGGGCCTGTCCTCAGCCGCCACTCAGGACCTGGCGGCCGCCTCTCAGGACTACCAGCAGGCGTTGAGCGACCTCCAGTCGGGCAACCTGGGCGCCTACCAGCAGGACGTCAACAAGATGGGCCAGGCCATCGACGCCGCCAACGGCCAGTCCTCGGCCTCAACCACCACGACCACCACCCTGGTGCCCAACGGGACCTGAGTCCCGTTTGAAGCCGGAATCGGGACTGCTAATGTTGTTGCTCCGCCGCGGGGTGGAGCAGTCTGGTAGCTCGTCGGGCTCATAACCCGAAGGTCGCAGGTTCAAATCCTGCCCCCGCCACCACGTTTTACCTGGTCAGGGCATGTTTTCGTCCAGGGCTGGCGGTTGGCCCGTGGGGCGCTACCGACCCGCCACCGGGACCATCACGGTGCGCCCAATCACGGTGCGCTCACCGCCGTGGTCAGGTTGGTGCCCGTTGGCGTTGGGCGGGTTGGGCGCACCAGCCGGCCGAAGAGGTCGGCGGCGTCGCGTTGCATGCCGGGAAGTACGTGCTGGTAAACGACCATGGTGAAAGCCGGGCTGGAGTGACCGAGCCGCTCGCTGACCACCTTGAGCGGTACTCGGGCCTTGAGTAGGAGGCTGGCGTGGGTATGGCGCAGGTCATGAAAGCGGATCCGATCCAACCCGGCGGCGGCGATCACCGACTCGAAGCACTGGGACAGCACCTGAGGATGCACCGGCCGGCCGGCCGTGGTGGTGAACACGGTCTCGGGTGTTCGGCCAAGCTCGGCGCGCTGACGGGCTTGCCACTCTTCAAGAACGGAGACCGTCTGGTCGTCCAGGTCAATGCTGCGACGAGAGGTCGGCGTCTTGTTGGTGGTGACGTGGACGGCATAACCGGCACAGCTGGCTGAGCGGCGCACGGCCAGGCGCCGGTCGGCCAGGTCTACGTCCGACCACCGCAAGGCGATGACCTCGCCCCGACGCATGCCGGTAGCGGCGGCCAGCCACAGGGCTGGGTACAGGCGATAGTCCCGGGCTCGGGCTAGGAACCACCGCAGCTGGGCCTCATCCCAGCAACGCTGCTCGGAGGCGGCTGAACCCCGGGGAGGGTCCACGGACAGGGCCACGTTGCGGACGATCAGGCCGGCCCTCATGGCATCGCCCAAAGCCTTGCGCAGAATCTGATGGACGTTGAGGACCGTCTTGGCCGCCAGCGCTCCGCCATCGACGGCGCCGTGGTCGAGCAGGCTGGCGTAAAGGCGCTCCAAGTGGCGAGCGTTGAGCTGACCCAAAGGGACGCGTCCTAGGTGGGGAAGGATGTAGGACTCGACCATGGCCCGGTAGCGGAAGTGGGTGGTGGGCTTGAGGCGAGCCTGCCTGGCCGGCAACCAGCGAGTCCGCAGGTAGCGCGCCAGGGTCAGGCCCAGCGGACCCCGCCTGGGGCGGGACGCCAGCTCGGCCACCAGGAGCTGGGCGGCGGCGCGGTCGGGGGCTCGGTGCCAGCGGCGGCGGTCCGCCCCCGTGAGTGGGTCCAAGCCTTCATAGGCCACGGCATACCAGCGACCCTCTCGTTCGACGACGTATCCCATTGCTGCTCCTTCTCTCGGTTGCGGAACCGGTAGCGGAGCACGAAGTCCCTGGGCTGCGGCCATGGCCTGAAGGTCATGGACCCGACGAGCCAAGGGCGGCAACGGTCGCACCCGTGCCTGCCGGGAGCCCTCATGGCCGAAGCAGAGCGGGTTTGCTGTCAGAACAGTTTCACTATGATACGGTTCTGACATGCCTGG
>Ga0307374_10000937_pt1 | contig 54920 bp, 43 predicted proteins | sample OX3MG_FD_202532 | JGI IMG/M metagenome (GOLD analysis project Ga0307374, IMG submission 202532) | Soil microbial communities from Risofladan, Vaasa, Finland - OX-3 | ecosystem: Environmental > Terrestrial > Soil > Coastal area > Acid sulfate soil | place: Finland: Risofladan, Vaasa | collected...
GATCGTGGCTGCGCTGCCGGCGGTGCCGGTGGCGGTGAAGGTGATGGGGCTGCCGGCGAGCGAGCCGGAGGCGGCGGTGAGGGTGTTGGCGCCCGCAGTCGTGCCCAGCGTCCACGAGCCGACGGTGGCGACGCCGCTTGCGTTCGTGGTGGCGCTGCCGCCGGTGAGCGAGCCGCCGCCGGTGGCGACGGCGAAGGTGACCGACACGCCGGAGACCGGGTTGCCGTAGGTGTCGGTGACGAGCGCCGACGGGGCGGTTGCGACGTTGCCGCCGACGGTCGCCGTCTGGCCGTCGCCTGCCGAGCGGGCGATCGCGGTTGCGCTGCCGGCGGTGCCGGTGGCGGTGAAGGTGATGGGGCTGCCGGCGAGCGAGCCGGAGGCGGCGGTGAGGGTGTTGGCGCCCGCAGTCGTGCCCAGCGTCCAGGAGCCGACGGTGGCGATGCCGCTTGCGTTCGTGGTGGCGCTGCCGCCGGTGAGCGAGCCGCCGCCCGTGGCGACCGCGAACGTGACGGCGACGCCGGCGACGCCGTTGCCGTACTGGTCGGTGACGAGGGCGGCCGGGGCGGTCGCCACGGCAGCCCCGACCGTCGCGCTCTGGCTGTCCCCGGTCGAGACGGCGAGGGTCGTGGCGGTATCGGCGGTGGCGGTCGCGGTGAAGGTGATGGGGCTGCCGGTGAGCGAGCCGGAGGTGGCGGTCAGCGTGTTGGCGCCGGCGGCGGTACCGAGCTTCCAGGAGCCGACCGATGCCGTCCCGCTCGCGTCGGTCGTCTGCGAGAGGCCGGTGGCGAAGCCGCCGCCCGACCCGAGCGCGAAGGTGACCGGCGCGCCCGCGACGGGGTTGCCGTACTGGTCGACGATCACGACCGACGGGGCGGTGGCGACATTCGTGTTCACCGTCGCCGACTGGCCGTCGCCGGCCACGGCGTTGAGTGCTGCCGCTGCGGCGGCGGTGCCTGTGGCGTGGAACGTGACGGAGCCGAGGCCGCTCGCGGCCGCGGTGAGCGTGTTCGCCCCCGCTGCGGTCCCGAGCTTCCACGAGCCGGCCGTGGCAACGCCGCTCGTGTCGGTGGTGGCGCTTGCACCGGTGACCGAGCCGCCGCCGGAGGCGGCACCGAAGCTGACGGCAACGCCCGAGACGGGGTTGCCGTAGGCGTCGGTGACGAGCACGGACGGGGCGGTCGCGACAGCGGTGTTGACGGTTGCCGACTGACCCTCGCCGCCGGCGACGCTGAGCGAGGTCGCCGGGCCGGCGACGCCGGTGGCGTCGATCGTGGCAGAGGTGAACCCGGTTGCGGTTGCGATGAGCGTGTCGGGGCCGGCGCCGGTGCCGAGCGTCCACGACCCGACGGTCGCGATGCCGCTCGCATCCGTCGTTTGCGACACGCCGGTGAGTGAGCCGCCGCCCGAGCCCACGGCGAAGGTGACGGTCAGGCCGGCGACTGGATTGCCGTGCGAGTCGATCGCGTGTACCGACGGGGCCGATGCGACCGTGCTGCCGACGGTGGCGGTCTGGTTGTCGCCGGAGGCCGCTCCCAGCGAGCCGGAGCTCCCGGCGACGCCGGTCGCGTGGAACGTGACCGGGCTGCCGGCCAGCGAGCCGGAGGTGGCGGTGAGGGTGTTGGCGCCTGCCGTCGTCCCGAGCTTCCAGGATCCGACCGTGGCGATGCCGTCGGCTCCTGAGGTTGCCGAGGCGCCGGTCACGGAGCCGCCGCCCGAGGTGACGGCGAAACTGACGGCGACACCCGAAACGGGGTTGCCGTAGGCGTCGGTGACCTCGGCCGACGGCGGTGTTGCGACGTTCGTGTCGACCGTGGCGGACTGGTTGTCGCCGCCGCCGAGCGCGAGCGCAGCGGCGCTGCCGGCGACACCGGTCGCATGCAGGGTCACCGTCGTGAGGCCGGCCGACGACGCCGTCAGCGTGTTTGCGCCGGCGGTCGTGCCGAGCGTCCAGGAGCCGACGGTTGCGATGCCGGAGGCGTTGGTCGTCGCGCCGGCGCCGCTGACGGAGCCCCCGCCGGAGGCGATCGCGAAGCTGACGGCGACGCCCGAGACGGGGTTGCCATAGGCGTCGGTCACGACCACGGACGGCGCGGTCGCGACGGCGGTGTTCGCGGTTGCCGTCTGGTTGTCGCCGTTGTTGACAGTCATCGAGCCGGCTGCGGCCGCCTGGACGGTGAGGGTGGCGGTGCCCGAGGCGCCGATCATCGACCCGGTCACGAGATGGGCCCCTGCGGTTGTGGCGGAGCAGACGGCGGCGATGCAGCTGCCGCCGGCGATCCCGAAGGCGGTGGAGGACGTGACGTCGCCGAGGCTGTTGCCGTACAGGTCGAAGCCCTCCGCGGTGTACGACTGGCTCGCCCCGGCCGTCACGGTCGCTGCGGCGGGTGCGAGGACGAGGTGGTCGAGGCTGTCCGGTGCGCCGGTTGCGTGGAAGCTGACGGGGCTGCCCGCCAGCGAGCCCGAGGCGGCCGTGAGGGTGTTGGCGCCGGCAGCCGTGCCGAGCGTCCACGAGCCGACGCTGGCCACGCCGGCGCCGTCGGTCGATGCGCTCGCTCCGGCCGTCGAGCCGCCGCCCGAACCGACGGCGAAGGTGACCGGGACGCCGGAGACGGGGTTGCCGTAGGCGTCGCTGACGAGCACCGCGGGAGCGGTGGCGACCGCGGTGTTGACCGTCGCCGACTGGTTGTCGCCCGCGGCGAGCGTGATCGAGGCGGCCGCTGCCGCGGCGCCCGTCGCGTGGAACGTCACCGATGTGAGGCCGGCCGAGTTGACGCTGAGCGTGTTGGCGCCGGCGGTGGTGCCGAGCGTCCACGAGCCGACGGTGGCGATGCCGTCTGCGCCGGTGGTGTCACTCCCGCCGGTGACGGAGCCGCCGCCCGAGGCGACAGCAAAGGTGACCGAGACGCCCTGCACGGGGTTGCCGTGCGAGTCGAGGACGAGCACCGACGGTGCCGTGGCGACGCTCGAGCCCACGGTTGTGGTCTGGCTCTCGCCGCTGTTCACGCTCAGCGAGCCGGCACTGCCGGCGATGCCGGTGGCGTTGAAGGTGACCGGGCTGCCGGTGAGGGTGCCGGAGGTGGCGGTGAGGGAGTTGGGGCCGGCGGTCGTGCCGAGCTTCCAGGAGCCGACCGTGGCGACGCCGTCGGCCCCGCTGGTGGCGCTGGCGCCGGTGACCGAGCCGCCGCCGGAGGCGACCGCGAAGGCGACCGAGATGCCGGCCACAGGGTTGCCGTAGCCGTCGGTGACCTTGACCGACGGTGCAGCCGAGACGTTCGTGTCGACGGTGGCGCTCTGGTTGTCGCCGCCGGACCGGGCGATCGTGGCAGCCGCGCCGGCGGCAGCGGTTGCATTGAAGGTCACGGAGGTGAGGCCGGTTGAGGTGACCGTGAGCGAGTTCGCGCCGGTGCCCGTACCGAGCGTCCACGAGCCGACGCCGGCGATGCCGTCGGCGGCCGTGGTGGTGGCGCCGCTCGTAACGGAGCCGCCGCCCGAAGCGACGGCGAACGTGACGGAGCCGCCGGCGACCGGGTTGCCGTAGGCGTCACTGAGGAGCACGGCCGGCGCGGTGGCCACCGCGGTGCCGGCGGTGGCGGTCTGGCCGTCGCCGGCTGAGATCGCCATCGACGTGGCGACATCGGCGACGCCGGTGGCGTGGAACGTGATCGGGCTGCCGCCGAGGGCGCCCGAGCTCGCGGTCAGGGTGTTGGCGCCGGCGCTCGTGCCGAGCTTCCAGGAGCCGACGGCGGCGATGCCGCTCGCGTCGGTGGTCTGCGAGAGACCGGTGGCCGAGCCGCCGCCGGTGCCGACGGCGAAGCTGACCGTGACGCCCGCGACGGGGTTGCCGTACGTGTCGGTGACCGCGACCGACGGAGCGGTGGCGACGTTGGTGTTGACCGTCGCCGACTGGCTCTCGCCGCCGGCCTGCGCGATCGTCGCGGCGCTCGCGGCGGTGCCCGTCGCGTGGAATGTGAGCGTCGTGAGCCCGGCGGCCGCCGCGGTGAGCGTGTTCGCGCCGGCGATGGTGCCGAGCGTCCAGGAACCGACGGTGGCGATGCCGCTCGCGCCGGACGTCTGTGAGAGCCCGGCGGCCGAGCCGCCGCCGGCGCCGACGGCGAAGGTGACCGACACACCCGATACGCCGTTGCCGTAGGTGTCGGTGACGATTGCGGCCGGTGCGGTCGCGACGTTCGTCGCCACGGTGGCCGACTGGCCTTCGCCTGCAGAGACGGCGAGCGTGGTCGCGCTGCCGGGTGTGCCGGTCGCGTTGAACGTGAACGTGGTGAGCCCGGAGGCCGCGGCGGTGAGCGTGTTGGCGCCGGCGGTCGTGCCGAGCGTCCACGAGCCGACCGTTGCGAGGCCGGCGCCGCTCGTGATGCGGGTGAGACCGGTGCCGGAGCCGCCGCCCGACACGGCGGCGAAGGTGACGGTGATGCCGGAGACCGGATTGCCGTACGCGTCGGTGACGAGCACCGACGGATTCGTCCCGACGGCCGTGTTCACGGTGGCCGACTGGTTGTTGCCGGCGTTCGGGTTGAGGTTCGCGGCCGCGCCTGCCGTGGCCGTGGCGTGGAAGGTGACCGAGGGTAGACCGGCCGATGTGACGCTGAGCGTGTTCGCGCCGGCGGCGGTGCCGAGTGTCCAGGAGCCGAGGGTGGCGACGCCGCTTGCGTTGGTGACCTGGTTGCCGCCGGTGACCGAGCCGCCGCCGCTTGCGATCGCGAAGACGACGGAGATGCCGGCAACCGGGTTGCCGTTCACATCGGTGACGAGCACGGAGGGGGCGGTGGCGACGGTTGTGTTGACCGTGGCCGTCTGGCCTTCACCGCCGTTCACGCTCATCGCGCCGGCGCTGCCGGCGACGCCGGCTGCGTTGAAGGTGACGGGGCTGCCGGTGAGGGAGCCGGAGGTGGCGGTGAGCGTATTGGCGCCGGCCGTGGTGCCGAGTGTCCAGGAGCCGACGGTGGCGACGCCGCTCACGTTGGTCGTCTGCGAGAGCCCGGCGGCCGAGCCGCCGCCACTCGCAACTGCGAAGGTGACGGAGACGCCTGCGACCGGGTTGCCGAAGGTGTCGGTGGCGATGACCGCCGGCGCGGTCGAGACAGCGGTGGCGACGGTGGCCGTCTGGTTGTCACCGGCCGACACCGCGAGCGTGGTGGCGCTGCCGGCGGTGCCGGTCGCGTCGAACGTGACCGAGCTGAGGCCTGTTGAGGTGGCTGCGAGCGTGTTGGCGCCGGCGGCGGTGCCGAGTGTCCAGGGGCCGGCGGTGGCGATGCCGCTCGCATTCGTCGTGGCATTCGCGCCGGTGACCGCGCCGCCGCCCGACCCGATGCTGAATGTGACGGCGACTCCCTGCACCGGGTTGCCGTTCGCGTCGGTCACGAGCACCGACGGGGCGGTCGCGACCGCCGTCGAGACCGTGGCCGTCTGGCTTTCGCCGCCCGCGATCGCCATCGAGCCTGCGGCCCCTGCGACGCCGGTGGCGTTGAAGGTCACGGTCGCGAGCCCGGTGGAGTTGGCGGTCAGCGTGTTGGCGCCGGCGGTTGTGCCGAGGGTCCAGGAGCCGACCGAGGCGGTGCCGTTGGCGGCGGTGGTGGCGCTCGCGCCGGTGACCGACCCGCCGCCGGACGCGGCGGCGAAGGTGACGGAGACGCCGGAGACGGGGTTGCCGTAGGCGTCCGAGGCGAGCACGGAGGGTGCGGTGGAGACGCTGGCGCCGGCCGTCGCGCTCTGGTTGTCGCCGCCTGCGACGGCGAGTGTGGTCGCCGCCCCGGCGGTGCCGGTGGCGTGGAAGGTCAAGGGGCTGCCGCCGAGGGTGCCCGAGCTGGCGGTGAGCGTGTCGGCGCCGGCGGTGGTGCCGAGCGTCCAGGAGCCGACTGTGGCGATGCCGCTCGCGTCTGTCGTCTGGGAAAGTCCGGTGGCCGAGCCGCCGCCGGACGCAAGTGCGAAGGCGACCGAGACGCCCGCGACCGGGTTGCTGTAGGCGTCGGTGACGACGACCGACGGAGGCGCCGCGACATTCGTGCCCACCGTTGCGCTCTGGTTGTCGCCGCCTGCGACGGCGACCAGCGTCGCGGCAGCGGCGGTGCCGGTTGCGGTGAAGGTCACCGTCGAGGCGCCGGTGACGTCCGCGGTGAGTGTGTTGGCGCCGGCGCCGGTGCCGAGCGTCCAGGAGCCGACGGAGGCGAGGCCGCTCGCGTTCGTCGTCTGCGAAAGGCCGGTGGCCGAGCCGCCGCCGGAGGCGACGGCGAATGTGACCGTCGCACCCGCAACCGGGTTGCCGTAGGCGTCCGCCACGAGGACGGACGGCACCGTGGTGAGTGCTGTATTGACGGTTGCGGTCTGGTTGTTGCCGCCCGTGGCCGACAGCGCGGCCGGCGTGGCGGCGACACCGGTTGCGCTGAACGTGACCGGGCTGCCGGCGAGGCCGGTCGCGGTGGCGGTGAGCGTGTTGGCGCCGGCGCCGGTGCCGAGCTTCCACGTGCCGACACTCGCATCGCCGTTGGCCGCGGTGATCGCACTGCCGCCGGTGACCGAGCCGCCGCCGGAGGCGACGGCGAAGGTGACGGAGACGCCGCCGACCGGGTTGCCGTACTGGTCGGAGACGTGCACGGTGGGTGCCGTCGCAACATCCGTGTTCACGGTTGCGCTCTGGTTGTCGCCTGACTGCAGCGAGACGGTCGTGGCCGCGCCGGCCGTGATCGTTTGCGCGGCGGTGCCGGTCGCGCCCAGCATCGTGCCGGTGACGGTGTGGGCGCCGGCCGAGGTCGCGGTGCACGCTGCGGCAGTGCACGAGCCGCCGGTGATCGTGAAGGTGGTGGAGGACGTGACGTCGCCGAGGCTGTTGCCGTAGACGTCGCGACCCTCGGCGGTGAAGCTCGCGGTACCGACATCGGCGCTGACGGACGTTGTCGCGGGCGAGAGGACGAGATGGTCGATGCTGCCCGCTGTGCCGGTGGCGTTGAAGGTGAGCGGGCTGCCGCTGAGCGAGCCGGAGGTGGCGGTGAAGGTGTTTGCGCCGGCCGCCGTCCCGAGCGCCCACGAGCCGACGGTTGCGATGCCGTTCGCGGCGGTGGTCGCCGACAGGCCGGTGCCGGAGCCGCCACCCGACGCGACGGCGAAGGTGACGGGGACCCCGGCAACCGGGTTGCCGTAGGCGTCGGTAACGGCGACAGCAGGGGCAAGGGCGACGTTTGTGCCGACGGTCGCGGACTGGTTGTCGCCTGTGCTGATCGCGATCGTCGCTGCCGCCGCGGCAGTGCCCGTGGCGTTGATCGTGACCGAGGCGAGGCCGGCGGAGGTGACGGTGAGCGTGTTGGCTCCGGCGCCGGTGCCGAGCGTCCAGGAGCCGACGGTTGCGACACCGCTCGCGTTGGTGGTCGTGCTCCCGCCGGTGACTGAGCCGCCGCCGGAGCCGACGGAGAAGGTGACGGTCGCACTCTGGACCGGGTTGCCGTGCACGTCGGTGACCAGCACCGACGGGGCGGTGGCGACCGCCGAGCCGACGGTTGTCGTCTGCGCGTCGCCGCCGTTTACCGCCATCGAGGCGGCGGCGTCGGCGACGCCCGTGGCGGTGAAGGTGACCGGGCTGCCGGTCAGCGAGCCGGAGGTGGCGGTGAGCGTGTTGGCGCCCGCGGTCGTACCGAGCGTCCAGGAGCCGACGGTGGCGACGCCTGCTGCGTTCGTCGTTGGTGTGAGCCCGGTCGCCGAGCCGCCGCCGGTGCCGACGGCGAACGTGACGGAGACGCCGGCGACCGGGTTGCCGTAGGCGTCTGTGACGGCCACCGACGGCGCGGTGGCGACTGTCGTTCCGACCGTTGCACTCTGACTGTCGCCGCCGTTGACGGCGATCGTTGTGGCGGGACCGGCGTTGCCGGTGGCGGTGAAGGTGATGGGGCTGCCCACGAGGGTGCCGGAGGTGGCGGTGAGCGAGTTCGAGCCGGCGTTCGTGCCGAGCGTCCAGGAGCCGACCGTCGCGATCCCGTTGGCGCCGCTGGTGGGATTCGCCCCGGTGACGGAGCCTCCGCCCGATGCGGTCGCGAACGTGACGGACACACCGGGCACCGGATTGCCGTAGGCGTCCGTGATCAGGACGGCCGGTGCCGTGGCGACGGTTGTGTTGACGGTGGCAGTCTGGGCGTTGCCGGCGCTGACAGCGATCGTGCTGGCGGCAGCCGGGTTGACCGTGACCGGGGTGCTCGTCGCGCCCGCGAGTGATCCCGAGGAAGCGACCAGGGTGTACCCGGCTCCGGCCTTGTCGAGCGAGAGGTCGTTGAACGTGGCGACGCCGCCGGACGCCGTGCGGGTGGTCGTGCCGCTGAGCGTCCCGCTGGCAGGGTTCGTGCCGATCGCAAGCGTGATCGACGCGCTGCTCGAGACGAGGTTGCCGTTCGCGTCGAGTACCTCCACGGTCAGCGACGGCGACATTGTCTGACCCGCGCTGACCGAAGCCGGAGGTGCGACGCCGAAGGCAAGCGTCGCGGCAGGTCCGGGCGCGTAGGTGACGGCGGCAGAGCTCGTCAAGGCCGAGCCGTCGAGCGTCCCGGTGACGGAGACGCCGTGCGCGGTTGTCGACGATGTGAGGGTTGCGGTGTACGTGCCGTCGGCGTGGTCGGTCACAGCGCCGAGTGAGCCGTCACCGACGGCGAGCGCCACGGCGCCGCCGCTTCCCGTCAGGTTGACGCCGGCAGCGTTCTTCAGCTGCACGGTGATCGTCGAGGTCGAGCTGCCGTTCGCCGTGATCGACGACGGGGATGCGGTGATCGTCGATTGCGCCAGCGACGGGACGGCGCTCATCGTGATCGGCTGTGCCGAGACGGCGCCGAGTGAGTTACCGGCCAGGTCACGGACCAACTGCGCGACGGTGAGGCCGCCGGGGCTGTAGCCGACGGTCGGTGTCGCGTCGCCGTAGAGGCGGCTCTGCAGGGTGAGGCGGATGTGTGTCGCGTCGGTGTACGTGACGCCGGTCACCGTCGCGCCCGAGACGGCGAACGCGCTCGGCGGCGTGCTCGCGCTCGTGTCGAGGCCGGTGCCGCCCTCGGTGAGCGTCAGGTCGACATGGGTGCCTGCCGCATCGAGCGAAGAGGTGGCATAGACCGGGGCGGTGTTGTCGAACGTGAAGGTGAAGGTCGAGCTCGTCTGGTTGCCGACGTTGTCGGTCGCGACGACGTGCACGGTGTACGTCCCGTTCGTGGTGAGGCTCGACGGAGCGTCGTTCGAGGTGCCGTCGTAGCTCCAGGATCCGCTGCCGAACGAGGCCGTGCGCAGGTTCTCGCTCGTGCCGGCAAAAGTGACGCCGTTCCAGTAGTTGCCGGTCGGATCCTTGAGCGAGACCTTGACGGTGGCGAGGCCGGAGCCCGCGTCCGAGGTCGTTCCGCTCCAGGCTGCCGGGTAGGCGACGCTGCCGCCGTAGAGCGCGTTCGCGGCGGGAGCTGTGACCGCGAGCGCCGGGGCGGTCGTGTCGCTCGAGAGCGTGTACGTGGTGGTGCCGCTCGTGTTGCCTGCGCCGTCGGTCGAGTGAACGGGGATCGTGGGCGACCCGCTGGCGGTCGTCCAGCTGATCGCGCTGGAGTCGTAGGGGCTCGAGCCGCTGACGGTCTGACCCGCGTAGGCCGAGAAGCCGCTGCCGCCGGAGAGTGCGCCGTAGGTGGCGGAGGCGGGACCGGAGGCGGTGTCGGTGACGGTGTCGCGGAGCTTGAAGCTGCCGGCGGCGTCGCCCTTGTAGTAGAGGGTGGTGCCGTTCAGGTAGACGCCGCCGGTGACGCCGGTCAGTGAGACGGCGTCGGCGGGGGCCGTAGTGTCGACAAGCACCGGCGAGGAAACCGCGGTCGCGGTGTTGCCGACGTGGTCGGCAGCGCTGAGGGTGTAGACGTAGCACTGGCCGTCGAGGACGGTCGTGTCAGGGCTCGTGACGACGGTTGCGCCGGTGTAGCCGGAGGCGGGGCAGACGCCGGCGACCGGCGCCTGGCCGGCCGAGCGGGTGATCGCGTTCGAGCCGGCCGCGAGGCCCGATCCGGCGTCGCTGTAGGCCGGCGCGGTGATCGTGACGGAGGTCGATGTTGCGTAGGTGGGGACGGAGATGCTGCCGCCGGTGGGGGCGGTGTTGTCGAGGGTGAGGGTGAAGGTGGTGTCGGTGGAGCTGTTTCCTGCTGCGTCGGTGCCGTGGACGGGCAGGGTGGGGGCGCCGGAGGCCGAGCTCCACGAGATCACCGAGGAGTCGTAGGGGCCGCCGGACGGGGTCGAGACCGTCTCGGTGGTGTGGGTCGAGAAGCCGCTGCCGCCGGCGAGAGTGCCGAAGGTGGCGGAGGCGGGGCCGGAGGCGGTGTCGGTGACGGTGTCGCGGACCTTGAAGGAGCCGGCGGCGTTGCCCTTGTAGTAGAGCGTGGTGCCGGACTGGTAGGTGCCGGTGGCGCTCGTGAGGGTGAAGGCGTCGGCGGGGGCGGTGGTGTCGATCAGGACGGCGTTGCTGGAGGCGAGTGAGACGCTGTTGCCGACGTTGTCGGTGCCGGTGAGGGTGTAGACGTAGCACTGGCCGTTTGCGACGCCCAGGTCGGGGCTCGTGACGACGGTTGCGCCGGTGAACGTGCCGACGGCTGGGCAGACGCCGCCGATCGGGGCTTGGCCGTTGGAGCGGGTGATGACGTTGGCGGCGATCCCGGAGCCGGCGTCGGTGTAGTTGCCGGTGGTGATCGTGACCGACGTGCTCGTTGCGTAGGCGGGGACGGAGATCGAGCCACCGGTGGGTGCAGTGTTGTCGAGTGCGAGCGTCAGCGTGGTGTCGGTGGAGCTGTTTCCTGCTGCGTCGGTGGCGTGGACGGGCAGGGTGGGGGCGCCACTGGCTGTGCTCCAGGAGATGACGGAGGAGTCGTAGGGGCCGCCGGCCGGGGTCGAGATCGTCTCGGTGGTGTGGGTGGAGAAGCCGCTGCCACCGGTGAGAGTGCCGAAGGTGGCGGAGTTGGGGCCGGACAGCGAGTCGGTGACGGTGTCGCGGACCTTGAAGGAGCCGGCGGCGTTGCCCTTGTACCAGACGGTTGTACCGCTCTGGAACGCGCCGGTCGCCGCGGTCAGGGTGATCGCGTCGGTGGGGGCAACGGTGTCGACCAGCACCGGTGAGGAGACCGCGGTGGCCGTGTTGCCGACGTTGTCGGTGCCGGTGAGCGTGTAGACGTAGCATTGGCCGCTCGCGACGCCTCCGTCGGGGCTCGTGACGACGGTTGCGCCGCTGTAGCCGCTCACCGGGCAGACGCCGCCGATCGGGGCTTGGCCGTTGGAGCGGGTGATCGTGTTGGAGGCGATCCCGGAGCCGGCGTCGGAGAAGTTGCCGGTCGTCACCGTCACCGGGCTCGACGAGTAGGTCGGCACGCTCACCGTGCCGCCGCTGGGGGCGGTGTTGTCGAGCGAAAGCGTCAGTGTGGTGTCGGCGCCGACGTTCCCGACGTTGTCGGTGGAGTGGACAGGGATCGTGGGCGAGCCGGAGGCGGAGCTCCAGGAGATGGTGCTCGAGTCGGCCGGGGTGCCGACAATCGTCTCGAGGCTGTGGACGGAGAAGCCGCTGCCGCCGGAGAGCAGGCCGAAGGTCGACGAGGCGACACCCGAGCCTGCGGTGTCGGTGGGGGCGTCGTGGATCTTGAACGAACCTGCGGCGTTGCCTTTGTAGTAGACCGTGTTGCCGGTGATCGACGCGCCGGAAGGTGAGGTGAGCGAGATGACGTCAACCGGTGCCGCGCCGTCGGCAGTGAGCGTCGTCAGCGAACTGAGGGGTGACTTGATCGCCGTCGAGTAGGGGGCGTTGCCTGCGGCGGGGTCGGTCGCTTCGCCGAGCGCCTCGAGGTAGTACGAGGTGCCGTTCGTCAGCGCCGTGCCGACGGTCGCGGTACCGGCGACGCCGTTCGTGAGCACCGACGAGGTCGAGTTACCGGTCCACGTCGGCGAGCCGGCGGAGCAGTCGAGGTTGGTCGGGCAGAGATAGAAGGTAACGCGGCCCTGGTCGGTCGCGGCCGTGCCGACCGTCGCGTAGGTCGCGGTGATCGGTGCGGCCGAAGCCTTGACCCAGCCGGTGGTGAGGCTCGTCGGTGCCGAAGGGATCTCGAGCGGCGTCGGTGTGTCCATCGTCGCGGCAGCGACGGCAGTCGCGCCGAGGGTGCCGCTGCCGTTGACGCCCAGGTACATGTAGCCGCTCAGGCGCCGGCTGAGCGTGGTCACCTTGACGGCGTAGAACGCAACGAGCACGTGCTGGTTTGCGGCGAGCGTCACGTTCGGCACGCTCGCTGTGATCGTGTTCGTGAACGTGCGCGCCGTTGCCGAAGCGGCGAGATCCGTCGTCGTCACCGTCGTCGTCGGGTCGATCAGTTGCGTCCCGATCGCAGAGATCGCCCCGGCGCCGTTGTCGGTGACGACCCAGGCGCCGGCGGAGACGTACAGGCTGACGGAACTCGAAGTGGTGCTGGTCAGCGTGGGCACGGTGAACGTCCACGTTCCGGCTGGGATGACCGTGCCGGATGCCGACCCCGCATTTTCGACGATGAAGCCGAAGGGGTTGGCGGTCGACGGCTTCACGATGCTGCCTGCTGCCACGAACGCGCCCGACCCGGGTGGCTTGTTGCCGACGAACGGCATGAAGTAGTTCGCTCCGCCGGTGTTCTGGCCGGTTGCGTCGCGGACGCCAGGGCACGTTCCGGTCGTCGAGGCCGTGCAGAGCGCGGCGCCCGGAGACGTGTTCGCGAGAATGTCGGTCACGCCCGGGGATGTCCCGCTCGTGCCGAGGCTGTACGCCGACGTTGTGTTCGTGAGGTAGAGCGTCCCGTTCGTCGCGGAGCCGTAGTCGATTTCCGGGTCGATCACGTACGGCACCGACAGGTGCGTGTCGTCGAGCGACAGCAGCAAGTCGGTGCCGCTGCGTCCGCGTGCGAGTGACCAGCGTGCGGTCGCCGGCGTGACCAGCGTGCCGTGTGCGTCGTAGATCGCCGGCGGTCGGATCGTCAGGTTCGATCCGACCGAGACGCCGCCGCCGGGCACGAGCTTGGCGTTCACGTCACCGAGGTGCCACTTCCACGTGTGAAGGCCGACCCTCTGGTTCACGTCGAGGTAGAGCTCGGTGCGTGTGCCGTTGCTGATGATCGCCTCGCTGCCGAACGGCGTCTTGCGGAGATACCCGTTGGCACGAGGCTGCCATGCCGCATCACCTGCGCCGACCGTTGAGAGGCCGACCGTGTGATCGAAGTGGCTGATGCTGGCGCCGGTCGAGTCGATCGTCACGCGCGTTGCTGAGGAGGCGTGGCGTTTGACGATCGAGGGATCGGTGCCGGTGGAGGACGAAACAGGCGGCCCGATGAGCCGCTCGGTGAACGAGGAGTGTCCGTGGCCGAAGAGGCCTCGTGACGTGAGAGTCAGCGCGGTTCCGAGGAGGAGGACCGCGGAGGCGCCGACGAGTGCGAGGAGTGCGAGATGGACGTGCGTGGAGGAACCGGAGAGGCCGGCCTGTGAGCGCCGCAGAAAGCCCAGGTTGATCATGTCGTTGACTCGCGCGTGCTTCGCACGCCTCCTCGAGGCGCGTATCGGCATGAATCCAGGCAAACACGAGGCCAAAGGGGGGCCTCGTACGGGTTTCACACGCTCCACCACTCCTTCGAGGGATCGAAACCACGCATTTGCAAGCAAAAAGCCGCCTTGCGGCGGCTTTCGACAGGGGCTCCGGGGGGCCGGCTAGCAGACGGTGGCGACGACGGTTCCGGTGCCCGCGTGGCCCGGGTTGGCGTCGTAACCGGCGTTCGTCTTGACCACCACGATATGCGCGATCGTCCCCGAGACCGTCGAACCCGACTTGGCTGAGGAGCTCGTGACGATCACGGCCATGTAGGCCGGCAGCGGTCCGGCGGGCGGCGGCGAGCTGTTGCCCGGGTCGGTGCTCCACGTGGCGCCGCAGGCCAGGGTCGGCACGAGCAGCGCGAACCCCTTGAACGATGACGGCGCGCCGCCGCCGCTCAGCGTGTTCTGCTTCCACCACTGCGAGCCCCAGAAGGTGACGGTGCCGGCGGCTGCTTTGTCACCGACGATGAAGGAGCCGCCGCCGGGCGCGGACGCGTAGAGCAGCGCGGCCGCCGAGCTCGACGCGGGCAGGTACGAATCGTCGCCTGCAAAGGACGATGACGATGTCGTCGGTCCGAGCGGGCCGGGCGACGAGACCGTGCAGCTCGCGACACCGTTTGAGCCGGTGACACCCGTGCAGGTCGACGACCCGAGCGAGAGCGTCAGCGTGCGGCCGGCGATCGGGGTGACGCCGTCCTCGAGCAGTCTGGACGTCAGGGTGACCGAGCTCCCGGTGAGTACCGGCCCGGAGACACCGGTGCCGACCGTCGTCTGTTCGCGCGTGACGGTGAACGTGCCGGTCGCGTTGCTCGGAAGGTAGAGGCCCCGGCCGGCGAACGAGGCGCTGATCGGGTAGCTGCCGGCCGGTTGCGACACGGTGATCGCGCACGACGCGACGCCGGTGCTGCCGGTTGTCGCGCCGCAGCTTTGCGAGCCCATCGTCAAGCTCACCGTCGCGCCGGCGACCGGTGCGCTGCTCGAATCAAGGAGTGTTGCGCTCAGCGTTGCCGCGTCGCCATAGTCAGCCGTGGTCGATCCGGCGTAGGCGAGCGTCGTCTGGACGTGCACCGTCACCGGGTTGGCCGCCGACGCCGGCAGGTAGTTCGGGTCGCCCGCGAAACTCGCCGCGAACGTGAAGGTCGGCGTCGAAGATCCGGTCGGGGTCGGCACGGTGCACAGCGCGACCCCGGAAGAACTGGTGGTTGCCGAGCACGACTCCGTGCCGAGCGAGAGCGTCAGCGTGCGGCCGGCGATCGGGGCGACGCCGTCCTCGAGCAGCGTCGAGGTGAGAGGCACCAGGCCGCCGACCAGCAACGATCCGGAGACGCCGCTGATGACGGTCGTCTGTTCGAGTGTGACGGTGAACGTGCCGGTCGCGTTGCTCGGAAGGTAGAGGCCCCGGCCGGCGAACGAGGCGGTGATCGGATAGGTGGCCGCCGGCTGCGAGACGGTGATCGCGCACGACGCGACGCCGGTGCTGCCGGTTGTCGCGCCGCAGCTTTGCGAGCCCATCGTCAGCGTCACGGCCGCGCCGCCGACCGGTGCGTTGCCCGAGTCGAGGAGCGCGGCGCTCAACGTCGCGGCGTCGTGGTGGTCAGCCGTTGTCGAGCCGATGTACGCGAGCGTGGTCGGGATGTTCAGCGTCACGGTCCGGCTGGTGGCTGCGGGCAGGTAGTAGCCGTCCGAAGCGAACGTTCCGGCGAGTGTTGCCGTCGGTGAGCCTGTCGGCGTCGGCACGGTGCAGAGCGCGATTCCGGAGGCGTCCGTCGTGGCCGGGCAGCTGGTCGACCCGAGCGACAGCGTCAGCGTGCGGCCGGCGATGGGCGTGCTGCCGTCTTCGAGCAGCGTGCCGGTCAGCGTCGTTGTCGAGAGGCTCGAGGTGTAGGTGACGCTCAGCACCGACTCTTCCGGGGTGACCGTAAAGGCGCCGGCTGCGCTGCTCGTGAAGTTCAGACTGTCGCCGGCGTACGCGACGCCGACCGGGTAACTGCCGGACGGCTGCGTCACGACGATCGTGCAGGAGGCCGAGCCGCTCAGGTCTGTCGTGGCGGAGCAGCTCTGCGAGCCCATCGTCAGGGTGACCGGGCGGCTGCCGAGCGGCGCGCCGGTCGCGTCGACGAGCGTGGCCGAGAGTGCCGCAGGGTCGCCAAAGTCTGCAGTGGTATCGCCGGTGTACGCGAGTGACGAGCCGACCGGCAGGGTCACGGTTCGGCTGGTCGCTGCGGGAACGTAGTACGCGTCGCCGGCGAAGCTCGCCGCGAACTCTGCTGTCGGCACGTCTCTTGGTGTCGCGACCGTGCACGAGGCGACGCCCGACGCGTCGGTGACGGCGGTGCAGGTCTCGGTCCCGAGGGTGAGCGTGACGCTTCTCGCGGCGACCGGAGTTACACCGTCCTCGAGCAGCATGGCGGAGAGCGTGTCGGTCGTGACGCCTCCCGAGAACGACGTGGAGATCGCCGTCTGCTCGGGCGCCACCGTGAAGCTTCCGGAGGCGCTTGCGGAAAGGGTTGCATGGCCGTCCCCGACGAACTCGATGGCGAGCGGGTAGGTGCCGGGCGTCTGCGTGACGGCGAGGTTGCAGGAGGCGCTGCCGGAGGCGTCGGTCGTCGCCACGCAACTCTGACCGCCCAGCGAGAACGAGACCTGACTGTTGGCGAGCGGCTGACCGCTGCTGCTGTCGGTGAGGGTGGCCGACAGGGTCGCCGGGTCGTTGTAGTCGGTGCTCGACTGTCCCGTATAGACGATTGAGGGCGTCACCACGGCGTTCACACCCAGGATGTAGTCGCCGAACGACGAGTTCGCGAAGATGTTGCCGACGTAGGTCGCCTGGATGTTGTAGCTCCCGGCGATCCACCCACCGACGATGATCGTCGCGTTGCCGTTGGGGTCGAGGCCAGCCTGTCCGAGGTTGACACCGTTGGTGGTGAAGGTGACGACGCTGGCGCCGGGCGGCGGTGTCGGAGTTCCAAGCTGGACGACGTGCGCCGTGATCGTCACGGTGTCGCCGGCGAAGACCTGGGTCGGGTTGACGGTGACCGTCGTCACTGTGTTGACCGCTGTTGTGCCGCCGTTGGACGCCGTCAGGTCGATCGACGCGCTCGACGACTGAAAGTGGTCGGTGATGCTGCCGAGGTACGCCGCCGTCACGGTGTGCGAGCCGGCGATGAAATCGCTCACGACGAATGTCGCAACTCCCGCGCTCGTGAGCGTCGCCTGGCCGAGCAGGTTGCCGTTGTCGTCGAATGTGACGACGCCGGTCGGCACGAGCCCGCTTCCGTCGCTCACGGCGACCACTGCAGTCAGCGTCTCCGGCTGGCCGGTGACGATGGTGGCCGGATCCGCGGTCAGCATCGTCGTGGTGTTGTGAATCGTGACGCCGCCGACGGTGAGCAGCTGCGGCGTCGAATTCGAAGTGAAGAAGAAGCCGTTGGCCGTGAACCCACCGGGGAACGTCGCCTTGATCGAGTAGGTGCCCGCGGCGAGGGAGGAGGTCGCCAGAACGGCAGTCGACGCGAAGCCCGACGCAGGCACGAGCGTGGCGGTGCCGACCGTCGTCCAGACCGATGTGTCGGTGCATCCGACGGACGACTGGCAGGCGGAGAACGTGACCGAGCCGAGTGGGATGGAGCCGTCGCCGGTGACGGTTGCGGTCATCGTGACCGACTCGCCGAGCGCGGCGACCGTCTTGTCGAGGCTCAGCGTTGTCGAGGTCGCCGGGCTGCTCGCAAAGGCGGAGTGCGACCCGAACGCGCCGAAGGCGGCCAGCGTCAGCGCGAGGGCGATCACGACCCGCCGCCGCGTGGAACCGCGTCTCGGCGCAGCCCTCACCCTTGCCCCGTGGTTTGCAGTGGAGTTGTTCATCGTGCCGCAGCTGCCGGCTGACCCGTCCGACGGTGAAGCTTTCAGCGCGCTCTCGTGCCGCGGTTCGCGGTCCCGCAGATCGCGTTCAGCTGTCCCTCGACAGAGTGCACTCTTTCGAGGGATTCAGCAACGCTCGAACGGGTGATTCGGAGCTTCGAACCCGGGGATTCCGACGGGATTCATCCTTAGAGGTTCTCACAGAATGAGATTCGTCGATCCGGGTGCGATCGGCGAGTGCGAGGCAAGGACGCAGGGAGCCCCGATAGCCAAGGCTATCGAGGCGACCGAGGACACAGCATCGCGCCGGCGAGCGCGGCCGAGCGACACAACCGCTCATTCTGTGAGAACCTCTTAGAGCTTCTCAGCCCTGGGCGTACCAGTGGAAGTCGATCGTGGCGGTCATTCCCTGGTCGGCGTTGCCCGCGGACGCGGGCAACGCGAGCTCGATATTGAAGGTGACCGACCGGCCCGGCTGGAGCGTCGTCAGCTGGTTTTGCTGCAGGGTCCACCAGAGCAGTGCCGGGAGCGGCGACGGTGCCGGGGTGTTGCGCTCCCAGACCCCCATCTGGAGGTCACTCCAGAGCCCGTTCGGCGTACCGGTCGCCTCGAGCGAGAGCGTGAACGGTGCTCCCGATTCGTTGCGGATCGTCGTTTGTTCGAACGTGGAGTCGCCCGGCGCCATGTTGGCCGCGTGGATCACGCACCCTGGCAGGTTGCTCTCTACGGTCACCCCGATCGTCCCGCACGAGTACGACGCCGGTGGCGGCGGGCCGCCGCCACCCGTCGGTGTCGTCGTCGGCGTCATGGTGGTCGTCGTCCCTGTCGTGGTGGTCGTCGTTGTAGTTGTAGTTGTGGTCGTGGTCGTGGTCGTGGTCGTCGGTGTCGTGCCGGGACCGGTTGTGGTCGTCGTCGTCGCTCCAGGAGGCTGCGCTGGGGGGTGGCCCCCGAAGCCGCGGTTCGGTGGAGGCACCGTGTTGCTGTTGGTCGGGGTGGGCACCGGCGGCGGAACGCCGAGGCCGGGCACCGGCTGGAGGCCCTGCTCCGGCGGCGGCGTCGGCCCGCCCGCGGGTGCGAACACCTGCACGTGTCCGTTCGCGGCCTGGGCAAACTGTGGGATCTGGCTTGTCGTGCGCAGCCGGCCCACGATGTTGCGACCGCCGCTCGAGAGCGCGTCGTTGCCGATCGGGGCCGGCAGGAAGCCGCCCAGGTCGTCTCGGCTCAGGTACTCGAGCGACCGCTGGTCCGCGACCGCCTGGTCGATCACGGCGCTCTCGAGCGGCGCGAGCGAGGCCACTCCTCCCGAGGCCGAGTGGAGTGCGTTGACGTAATCCACCTGGGGGCTCACGAACGCCGGGTTCGGCCGCGCGATCGGCGGTGAGGCGGCCGCCGCCGTGGATGGCGCGAGCCAGGCGAGCATCGCAGCCGCGATCACGAACAGCGCGCGCATCATTCACGCCGCTCGGCGTTTGCGACACGTGCCCAGAACGTGCCCAGCAGGATCACCGTCGCGATCAGACCGAGCGCCGCGAGCAGTGTCACGGCGCGGCCGGTCGCCGGGCTGTCGTCCTTGAGCGACACGCCGAGGACCGCGTCGGGCTGGTGATCGACAATCAGCCGGCCGAGTGCTTCGCGGACGTCTCCGTGGATGTAGCGCATGACGATCGCACCGCCGCCGATCAGTGTGCGTGCCGTGTCGGGGTCGATCGTCGGCGGGTTCAGCAGGGCGGTTGTCGCGATTGGAGCGCCGTCGGCGGTATACGCGGTCAGGTCCGCCCCGACCTGCTGAGAGATCCGGCCGAGCACATCGGCGAGCGGTGTCATCACGAGCACGACGCCGACCGGGGTGTTCGCCTCCATCAGCGCTCCGGCCGTGACGAGCGTCGGGCCCGACTTGAAGATCACGAGCTCGCTGAATCGTCCGCCGCGCGCGCCGCGCGCCTCGCGCAGGGCCTGGTCGAGCGCCGGCATGCCACGACGGCTCGCAGCCGGACGAGGGGCGCCCTTCGATCGCACCGCGAGCAGCACCTGGCCGTCTGGACGAACGATGTCGACCATCGGGACGTCGGAGTTTGCATGCAGCGGCGTCACCAGCCGGTTGAGCGCGTTCGGGTTGCTCGTCGCAACCGCCTGCGCGACGCCCTGTGTGAAGAGGATCGACCGCAGTGTCGAAAGCTGTTCGGCCTCGACCGTCACCAGCGCCGCGTCGGCGCCTGCACCGCCGTCGCGCAGGCGAGCGTCGAGGTTGTCGAGCACGCCTCGACTTGCCCGCTGCCCCGCCCAGGTCACCGCGAGGACAGCCACGACGAGGCCGAGGATGAGGTGCAGTAAGCGCCTGCGGTACCAGCGAACCGAAGGAGCCGGACGGCGTTCCGGAGCGTCCATCAGTCCCACGGTACGCCGAGCGTCAGAAGCTGGTCGCCGTCGTCGGCTGGCAGGTCGTCGACGCAGCGCTGCACAGCGCGGCCTGATGCAACGTCGCGTTGGACAGGACGCTTCCTGAGCCCGTCAGCTTCCACGCCGGCGTGCCGGTGACCGTGGCCGTTCCACCAGAGCTGAGCGTGATCGTGGCCGTCCACGGGGCTGAGCTCGACAGGGCGACGGTCGAGTTCACGAACCTGGCCGACCCCATCGTTCCGCTCGTCAGATCGAGGCGAGCGAGCGAGTACCCGTCGGCTGCGGCAGTGCCGCAGTTGTTGCCGGCCTTCTGGTCGCCGATCAACACGGCTCCCGTGCTGAACGCGCACACCTTCACGTTCGCCGTCGTCAGGTTCGTCTGCTGGTTGAAGGTGATCGTGATCGTGTCGTTCTGCTGGATCAAGTTCGCGGTCCCGCCGCCGTTTCCGATCGAGACTGCTGTCGCGACCAACCCGAGCTGGACGGCCGGCAGCAGCAGCGTCGCGGTCCACGCCGTGGCCGAGGTGCTGACGAGCTCGTAGCACTCCCAGTCGCCGTCGGTCCCCAGGCTGCCGCGGCTCGAGTCGGTGTAGCTCGCGGTGGCGGCGCTCAGCGTCGTGATCGACGAGTAGGCCGCGCCGGTGCAGTTCGAGTTGGTGCCGTTGTCGACGCCGGAGAGCGTCTGCCCGGTGACGGGGCCGTGCGTGCCGGCCGTCCAGGCGAGCGCCATGTCGTAGCCGGTTGCGGTCGCGGTGGCGGCGGCCGGCGGGTCGATCCAGCCGCCGGCGAACCCCGAGCCCGCGTTCTTCGTCTCGCCGTTGAAGAGCGCCGACGTGCTCCCGACCATGCCGTTCCCGAGCAGCAACGCCGCGGTCGCGAGAACCACGCTTGCATTGACCGCTCGCCGCAGGGCGCCCTGCCTCGGCGGCGTGGTCGCCTTCGCGCTCCGGTGCGTCGGGCGATCGCTCGCGGGTCGGCCGGCGCGCGACCAGGCCGCGAGGTCGCCGAACGACGAAAAGGTTCCGCCGCCTCCGACGATGGCGGCTGCCCCCAGCGGGGTGAGCGCGAGCGCGATCCGCTTGAGGAGCAAGACCACGGTCGCGAGAACCGCGCTTGCCTCGACCGCCCGCCGCAGGGCGCCGTGCCTCATCGGCTATGCCGTTCGCTCTCGGTCGCGCCAGATCTCGTAGAGCGTGATCGCGCCCAGCAGGAGCGCCGGGATCAGGAGCAACAGCAACCGTGCGGTGGTCGATTGGAGGTCGGCGAGCACGTAACCCACGGCTGGAACGTGGAAGCTCGCGACCCAGCCGGTGCCGACCGCGGGAACGCGCCAGTCGTCGGGAGCACCGTTCGCGTCGCCCTTCGTCGTGAAGAAACGGCCTGTCGGCCCGTTCGAGATCTTGTAGACGCGGTGCGTGACCTTCTCGTTCAGCTGCCCCGGTTTGTCGAACGCGATCACGTCGCCGACCTTCACCTTCAGGGCGGAAACCCTGTGATAGAAGACGATCGATCCGGTCGGGATCGTGGGCGCCATGCTGCCCGAGCGGACGACGAGCGCCTGGTAGGGCAGGAACCGGGGCCCGACCGAGACGGCGAGCAGGGCGAGTGCGACGACGGTGGCCGCGGCGACGAGCAGCCACGAGACGATCCGGCCGGCGAAGTGGAGGCGGCCGGCGCGCGCAGGCTCCTCGACCGGTTCGGGAGTCGGAGAAAGCACCTCTGAGGGGGTGTCCATCGTCTGATCTTCGCCAGCGGCCACGGCGTTCCTCGCCATTATGACCATCGCTTCGGTCATGCCGACATGTGCCAGGTCAGGTCGAACTGGGCTTCTTCGCCCTGGAGGGTGTTCGAGGCGGCGCTCGCCAGTTCCGTGCCGACGATGAAGTAGCGCGACGCGGCGTGCGCGGGGCCGGGGCCGAGATCGAGCGCCGAGGCCGAGGACGTCGCGCTGTTGGCGAAGAAGTACAGGGTGTCCGTCGTGAGCGAGCAGGCACCGACCGCGGCAGGGAACCAGCAGGTCGTCGGGACCCACGACGAGTTCGTCTCCTGGATATAGAACAGTGCCCCGCCCGAGCCACAGGGGTTCGCTCCACCGGGACTCGGCGCCCCCGGGCTCGTGACCTTTGCGCACGTCGGCATGTAGACGGAGAGGTCGGACGCGTCGAGCGAGCCGTTGTTCGCGATCGTCACCTTCGCCGTCGCGACGGTGCCGGGGTACATCAACGTCGCCGAGCTGAACAGCGCGTCACATGCGCTGTTGACGTTGCCGGAGCTGCCCGCACCGTAGGAGTAGCACGACGTGTTGGCGTTGACGGTGTTGCTGAACGTCAACGTTCCGGATGCGATCGAGCTGTGGCTGTTGATCGACTCGGAGCTCAAGATGGCGAACACGCCCTCGACCGTCAGGTAGCTCATGGAGCCGACGACGATCAGGCTCGCGAGCACCGTCTTCAGATGCCACGTGCCGGAGTTGCGGCCCGACGAGCGCCAGGCGCGGGTGAGGAAGCGGCCGATCACTGGTCGATATGCCATTTCAGGCCGAAGGTCGAGGAGAGCCCCTGCAGCGGGTTCTGGTTGATGCCTGCTGGGGCGGGCATGTAGAGCCCCACCTGGAACGTCCGCTGGTAGGTACCCGTGTTGTAGTGGGAGAGCTGGACGGTGGCGGCGTTGTTGACCGTCCCGTTCGCGGTGACCGGATAGAGCTGGATCCGACCCGACACGGGATGGCCCGTGTCGAAGTTCGAGATTGTGTCTGTCGTGTCCGAGTTCAGCGACGTCAACGTTGTCGTGTCGCTCACCGTCGAGCCGATGGGATAGGCGTAGTTCGCTGCTACCGAGTTGACGGTGATGCTGGTCGCGCCGAAGAAGGCGTTCGCCGCCGCGGTGAATGTCTGCGTGTTGGCGCCGGAGGTGACGAGGACGGAGTCGCCGCTTGCGACGTTGCCGTTGAGCGCCGCGACCGGGAGTGACGTGACTGTGCCGCTCAGGCCCCCTGAGAGTGTCACGGAGATCGGCGCCGTGCACATACCGACAGAGTTCTCGGGGCTCGAGCCTTTGCCCGACCAGCAGTAGTTCAGGCCGCCGGTCGTCTCCTGGATGTACATCAGCGCCGTTGCGCAGAACGGATTGCCGGTGACGGGGTTGAAGTTGAGGGCGGTGCCCGCAGTCGCGCCGGCGGTGCCGGGGACGGTCGTCTTCGCGTCGTAGCAATCGGTGTTGCTGGCCGTCGTGTCCGAGCTGCTGTCCGAGACGTGCGAGCCCGACGGGTAGGAGAAGTTCGCGTTCTGGCTCGTGACGCTGATCGACGTTGCGCCGCCGGTGGTTCCGCCGCTTGCGATGAACGTCTGCGTGTTCGTCCCGTAGGTGACGACGAGCGAGTCGCCGTTTGTGACTGTGCCTTCGAGCGATCCGACCGTCAGAGCCGTGACGGGCGAGCCACTCGTGAGCGCTCCGGTCAGTGTGGCGTTGGCGAAGGGGGCGTAGACGTAGAGCTTCGACGCGTCGATGCTGCCCGTGTTCTGGATCGTGATCTTCGCGGTCCCGCCGTACACGCCGGGCGCGACGTTGGTGAGAGCCATCACTGCGTCGCACGCCGCGTTGATGTTGTTCTGCGTCGCGCCGTTCACGGACGCGCAGACCGTGCCGGCGTTGACCTGGTCGCTCATCGTCAACGTGCCTGAGGCGATCGATCCGCTGTTGTTCGACGTCTCGGCGCTGAACGACGCGAACGTGCCGCCGACGCTGAGCGAGGTCGCGACCTCGACCGCGATCAGCGCGAGGCAGACGCGCTTGGTCGTCCTGAGCGCGTGCCGGCGAGGAGCCGCTGCAGTCGCGCTTGGACGAGCATCGACGGGTTCGCGGCGGCTCGAGCGCGACCACGCTGCAAGCTCGCCGAATGAAGAGAAGGTGCCGCCGCCTCCCACGAAGGCGGCGGCACCTAGCGGTGTGAACGTGAGCAGGATCTTCCTGAGTTTCATCATCCCGTCACGCTCCAAGGAGCTTCGGCTAGGCCTGGTCGATGTGCCAGCGCAGATCGAACGAGGCCAACTTGTTCTGATACGTGTTCGCGAGCGACGATGCTCGCACGCCGATCACGAAGTAGCGGCTCTGCGACGCGTTGAGCTGAACTCCGGTGTTGCTGTTTGCGCCGGACACGAGACTCAACGCTGTCAGCGTGTTCCCGATCGTGGACAGGTTCGTGCCGCCGGCGAAGGTGCAGCCGAGGCCGTCCGTTCCGTTGTTGATGTCGGCGGTGCCATATGCGCAGCCGAGAGCGTGGTTCGCCGAGTTGTGGTTGTAGCTCGTGTCGGTTTCGATGATCACGAATTGCAGTTGGCTGCACAGCGTCCCGGCGCCGAACGTCGGCCCCCAGCTGAAGGTTGCGCCGCTCGTGTACGAGTTGACCGTCGTAGATCCGGTTACGTTGATCGACGTGGCGCCCACGTTTGCGTTGGCGGCTGCCGTGACCGTGTCGGTGTTCGCGCCCTGGGTGATCGTGATCACGTCACCGGTCCGGAGTGCGATCGCGATGGCGGAGGTGGTGATCGTCGTCTGGGCTCCGGCTGAGAGGCTGCCGGGCAACGTGGCGTTCACCGTCGAGCCGGTCGAGTCGGTGCAGTTGCTCGGTGTGTCGAACTTGATGTCCGACGCGTCGAGGGTGCCCGCGTTCGTGAGCTTGAGGGTCGCGTAGCGGGTGCTCGTGTCCCCGGTGACGAGCGATCCGATCGGATAGGAGAAGTTCGCGTTCTGGCTCGTGACGCTGATCGACGTGGCGCCCAGGGCGGCGGGGGCGCTCGCCACGAACGTCTGGGTGTTCGCTCCTGAGGTGACGATGATCGAGTCGCCGGTCTGCACGGCGATGCCGGCGATTGCCGTCACCGCGAGAGACGTGACGGCGTTCCCGCTGACCAGGGCCGTGGTGAGTGTGGCGCTGGCGAGGGAAACCGGGAAGTTGAACAGCACGTCGCAGTTGTTCGACGAGTTGTTCAGGTTGTTGGACGCGCTTTCGGAGGCGCAGGTCGTCGTGCCGCCGTTGTCATGCAGTAGCAGCGTGCCGCTCTGGAAGTAGTTACCGGTGTTCGACACCTCGGCGTTGAACGACGCGAACGTGCCCGAGCCGCCCATCCCGACGGCCAAGAGCCCGATCACCGCGAGCAACATGAGATACCGCTTCAAGTTGTTCCTCGACATTTGCCTCTAGCTCCTTCGTGGGAGGTTCTCAGTCGCCGCTCGCGGCATGCGTGCGCGCCCTGAGAGTCGTCCGTGCCGCAGTGCTGTGTCGTTCGATTCAGCGACCATTCCTGTGTCCGCAATGCCGGTTCCCTCGCGGGCGCCGGCGATGGCTCGCTCCGTGTCTTATCGGTCTTGATGTACCACAGCTAACCCGTATTGTCCGTTCGAATCCTCCTAACGGGGGATGGTTTCGGCCAATTCTTGCCGGTTTCCTACTTTCGGCCTTTTCGCCACGGTTCCTGCGCGGCCGGGCCGCCCGGGGTCAGGTGGCCGTTCCTATACTGCGGGCGTGGCGGGGAAGATCAGAGTGGTGATCGCCAAGCCGGGTCTCGACGGGCACGACCGCGGCGCCAAGATCATCGCGCGTGCGCTCCGCGACGCCGGCATGGAAGTCATCTACACGGGCCTGCACCAGACCCCGGAGCAGATCGTCGAGACGGCGATCCAGGAGGATGCAGACGCGGTCGGCATCTCGATCCTTTCAGGCGCGCACATGACGCTCGTGCCGCGGATCCTCACCCTGCTGCGCGGGCAGGGAGCCGAGGATGTGCTCGTCGTCGTCGGCGGAACGATTCCAGCAGACGACATCGTCGCGTTGAAGAAGCAGGGCGTGGCCGCGGTGTTCACGCCGGGGGCGCCGACGAGCGAGATCGTCGACTTCCTCCAGGGCAGCGTTCCGGTCTAGCCGATCGTCTGCTCCGGCGGCGCCGGCTCCTTCAGGTAGAGCAGTTCGAGGATGGCGCCGGTCTCTTCGAGGTCGAAGTAGCAGAACTCACCGGCCTCGCCGAAGTCGCCGCTCTGGAGCAGCTCGCGCCCCTGGCCGGCCAGCTCTGCTCTCGCCGCGCGCAGCGCGTCATGCGTCGAGTAGGCGATGCAGGTGTGGTGGAAGCCCTCGCCGTGGTCGGCCAGGTGCTCGACGTAGAGGCTGTCGCCTGTGAGCGGCGCGAGCAGCTCATAGTTCGCCTCGCCGATTGCCGCGATCGCGATCCGGAACGAGAACGGCACGTCGCGGCCGCGCACGGTGCACGATTCCGGCTCGATTGTCCAGATGCCCCACGGGCCGATCCCGAGTGACCTGGACATCGCCGCCGCCGTCTTCTCGACGTCGTGCACGACGAAGCAGGCGTGGTGGAGTGTCCCCGATTCTGCGATTCCCACTGGTGTCTCCTTTGTCTAGGTGTGCGGCAGGTTACGGAGCACTTAGGCGTGTGTGCGGGATAGAGTCGTGCGCGCATGAAGATCGCTGTCTGTGTCAAAGCGGTGCCCGACGCGGCCTCGGGTCGGCGGCTCGATCCTGCGACGAACCGCCTCGACAGGTCGGGCGAGCTTGCGATCTCCGAGTTCGACACATACGCGGTCGAGGAGGCGCTGAAGCTGAAGGAAGCGGCGGGTGACGGCGAGGTCGTGGTCATCTCGATGGGTCCGGAGAAGGCGATGGACGCGCTCCGCAAGGCCCTCGCGATGGGCGCCGACCGGGCTGTGCTGATCACGGATTCTGCCCTCGAGGGCGCTGACCTGCTCGCCACCGCGCGGGCGCTCGCCGGGGCGGTCGCAGCGGAAGCGGCGGATCTCGTGCTCTTCGGGCAGCAGTCGGCGGACGGTGGCGGCGCCTGCCTCTGGTCCGCGGTCGCCGAACGGCTGCGCCGCCCGGTGATCTCGCAGGTGAGCGAGCTCGTCAACGAAGGCGGCTCCGTCACCGGCAAGCGGCAGACCGAATTCGGCTACGACACGATTCGCGCACCGTTGCCCGCGGTGATCGCGGTGTCGGATGCGATCAACACGCCGCGTTATCCGTCGCTCAAGGGGATCATGGGCGCGAAGAACAAGCCGCAGGGCTCGCTCGACGCCGCCGCGACCGGCGGCGCAGGCGCGAATGGCACCACCGTCGTCGCGCTCGGTCCGCCGCCGCCGCGTGGCGAGGCGCGCAAGATCGAGGACGATGGGAGCGCGGCGGAGCAGATCGTCGAGTTTCTCGCGGAGCAGAGACTGATCTGATGGTGAAGACACTTGTCTTCCTCGAGCATCACGGCGACGCGATCCAGAAGGGGTCGCTCGGCGTCCTCTCGAAGGCCGTGCAGGTCGGGGGCGAGGTGGCGGCTGTCGTCGTCGGCGCGGGCGTGCGCGGTCTCGCCGAGGAGGCGGGACGCTACGGCGCCGCGACCGTCTGGGTCGCGGACGACCCCCGGCTCGAGGCTCCGCTGCCGCAGACGCGAGTCGACGTGGTGGCAAAGCTCGTACGCGACGAGGGCTACGACACGGTGCTCTTCGCGCAGTCGGTGCTCGCCGCAGACATCGCGGCCGGTCTCGCAGCGCGCCTCGACGCAGGGCTGAACTGGGGGCTCGTCGATTTCGACGGCACCAACGGCAAGGCGCCGCAGCTCCAGGACTCGGTGATCGTCGAGGCCGGCTGGTCGAGCGCGGTGAAGCTCGGGATCTTCCGCGCCGGCTCGCTCGATCCGGTCGAAGGCGGCGGTTCCGCCGAGGTGAGGGACGCGGCGGTCGAGCTCGAGGACTTCTCGACACTCGCGGTGATGGTCGAGCAGGCGCACGCCGTGCAACAGGGGCCGTCGATCGAAGACGCGGACGTGATCGTCGCCGGCGGCCGCGGACTGGGCGAGCCCGAGAAGTTCGCGCTGGCAGAAGAGCTCGCGCAGGCGCTCGGCGGCGCGGTCGCCGCCACGCGTGCGGTGGTCGACGCCGGCTGGTACCCGTACTCGGCCCAGGTCGGGCAGACCGGCAAGACCGTGGCGCCCAAGCTCTACGTCGCGCTCGGCATCTCGGGGGCGATCCAGCACAAGGTCGGGATGCAGGGCTCGAACGTGATCGTCGCGATCAACAAGGATCCGAACGCGCCGATCTTCGAGTACTGCGACCTCGGCGTCGTCGGCGACCTGCACGCGATCGTGCCGAAGCTCGCCGAGCTCGTTCGCGCGCGCCGCTCGTGAGCGTTCGCCCGGCCGACCACCCGGCCCCCTGGTCGTCGGCGGAGGCGATCCGGCCGCCGACCGACCCGGCCGACGAGCGGATCGAGGTTGGCTTTCTGATCGTCGGCGCGGGCCCCGCCGGGCTGGCCGCGGCGATCAGGCTCGGCCAGCTCGCCGAGCAGCATCCGGAGACCGCGAAGCGGCTCGGCGACGTGCCGGTTGCCGTGCTCGAGAAGGGGAAGGCGCCCGGGTCGCATCTCCTTTCCGGTGCGGTCGTCAACCCGCGCGGGCTGCAGCGGCTCTTCAAGGACCGCAAGCGGCTCGACGAGCTGCCGTTCTACGGCGAGGTGCACGGCGAGTCGGTTCTGTTCTTGACGCGCAAGCACGCGCTGCGCATTCCGACGCCACCGACGATGGTGAACCATCGCAACTACGTCGCTTCGCTGTCGCAGCTCGGGCGGTTCCTCGCCGACGAGGCGGAGCAGCTCGGGGCGACGATCCTGCCCGAGACGTCCGCGGAGCAGCTGCTCGTCGACGGCGGGCGCGTGGTCGGGGTGCGCACCGGCGACCGTGGGCGCGGCCGCGCCGGCGAAGCGCTGACGAACTTCGAGCCGGGCTCCGACATAGCCGCGCGCGTGACAATCCTGGCCGAGGGGACGCAGGGGCATCTCACGCAGGCGGCGCTCGACCGGTTCGCGCTCCGCAGCGAGAACCCGCAGGTCTGGGCCCTCGGCGTCAAGGAGGTGTGGAAGGTCGCGGCCCCGCTGCGCGAGGTCGTCCACACGATGGGCTGGCCGCTTCGTCCCGGTCGCTCCTACCGCGAGTTCGGCGGGTCGTTCATCTACCCGATGGGCGACGACATGGTGACGATCGGCCTCGTCGTCGGCCTCGACTACCGAGACGCAGAGCTGTCGGTGCACGACCTCTTGCAGGAGCTGAAGACGCACCCGCGGGTGCGGAAGATCCTCGAGGGCGGCGAGCGGGTGCAGTGGGGCGCGAAGACGATTCCGGAGGGTGGGTTGGTGGCGTTGCCGAAGAAGCTGCACGCGCCGGGGCTTCTGATGTGTGGTGACGGCGTCGGGCTCGTGAACGTCCCGGCGCTGAAGGGCATCCACTACGCAATCGAGTCGGGCCGTCTCGCGGCCGAGGCGGCCTGGCGGACGCTCGAGCGCGGCGGGTCGTCACGCGATGCGCTTGCGACGTACGACGAATCGGTGCGCGAATCGTTCATCTGGAGCGACCTCCACGAGGTGCGGAACATGCGGCAGGCGTTCGGGCGCGGGTTCTACGTCGGCGGCGCGCTCGCGAGTGCGATGACGGCGAGCAAGGGGAAATTTCCGCCGGGTGACGCGCGCACCGAGCGCGACGCGGAGCAGTCGCTGATCGTCACCGACCGGGCGAAGTCGTATCCGGTCGCCGACGGCGTGTTGACGTTCGACAAGCTTTCGAGCGTCTTCGCGTCCGGAAACCGTACGCGTGACGACCAGCCGAATCACATTCGCGTGCAGACGAAGGTGCCGCGCGAGCTGGCTGAGCTGTGGGCGCGCATGTGTCCCGCGCAGGTGTACGAGGTTGGCGAAGCCGACGGCGATGGGACGGTCGAGGTGAAGCTCGCCCCGTCGAATTGCGTCCAGTGCGGTGCGATCACCGCCAAAGGCGGCCGTCTCACGCCCCCCGAAGGCGGCAGCGGCCCCGAGTACACGCTCACGTAAGACCGTGCGCGCGTCGCGCTACACGGTGTCTGACACCGGACGTGTCTCGCGCGCTTCGGCTACGAAGGACGCGTACGAATCCATCGATCTTCGCGGCTCGCGGTGCAGCAGCTCCCAGAGCCCGTCGACGGTGTGGAACGGCCGCGGTGCATCGATTCCGACTGCTGCTCGATGTCCGCTCCAGGTCCAGTTCTCCGGAGAGATGCCGAAGGAGCGTGTCGGGTTCAGATCGACATAACGGCAGGTACCGATTAGGTCGCCTTCGTCCTCGATCGAGCGGCTCCAGAATCGACGGCCGAAGAGATGGTCGCGCCGGCCTTCCTGCATGTTGAACGCTCGTGCGTAGCCCCCATTGAGCTTTTGCATCCCGCGCGAGAGGCCGCGCTCACCGATCCGCAAGACGAGGTGGTAGTGGTTCCTCATGAGGCAATACGCGACGATCTCCCAGCCAAACGCTCTCACCTGAACTTCGAAGATGAGGAGGAACAGTTGATACGAGCGGACATTCGTGAAGATGTCGCGCTGGTTGTTCCCGCGCGTTCCGACGTGGTAGTACGCGCCGGGCCGCTCTTCGCGCAGTGGGTATCCCATTGTCTTCGACGGTAGAGAGGCTCGCCCGCCACCGCATCGTCCGGTTCGGCTTCGGTGCGTCTCTCTTTGCACTTCCTTGTCGGTGTCTGACACCGGACGTGGCTAGATTCGGCTTGTCGTGATCACGTCCGCGGACAATTCTCGTGTCAAGGAGGTCTTGCGCCTTCGGAAGGTGCGGGAGCGGCGGCGGGGCGGGGTGTTCGTCGCCGAGGGCGTCCGCGAGGTCGAGCGGGCGCTCGCAGCCGGGCTCGTCGCGCGATCGCTCTACGTCGCGCCTGAGCTCCTGCCCGGTTGGCACCGCGAGAACGCCGAGGAGGTGAGCGCCGCCGTGCTCGCCAAGATGGCCTACCGCACTGAGCCCGAGGGCATTCTCGGCGTGTTCGAGATCCCGCGGCGCCCGCTGCCTGCAGACGCGACGCTCCTGCTCGTCGCCGTCGGCATCGAGAAACCGGGCAACCTCGGGGCCATGGCCCGCACCGCCGACGCGGCGGGCGCCGACGCGTTGCTCGTCGCGGACGCCCAGTGCGACCCGTGGAACCCGAACGCGATTCGCGCCTCGACCGGCGCCGTGTTCACGCTGCCGATCGTCGAGGTGACCCTCGACGATGTGGCGCAGCTGCCGTTGCAAAAGGTCGCCGCGGTCGTCGACGCGCCGACGTCGTACACCGAGGTCGACCTGAAGCCGCCGACCGCGCTGATCGTCGGCGCCGAGGACGAAGGGCTCGACGTCCGCTGGCGTACCCTCGCCGACGTGCAAGCTTCCGTTCCGATGCGCTCTCGCACCACCGACAGTCTGAACGCCGCCACGAGCGCGGCGCTGCTTCTTTTCGAGACAGTGCGCCAGCGTGGTTGACCTTCCGACCCGCGATGACGTCCAGCGTGCCCGCGCGACGATCGGCGACCGTCTGCCGCGGACGCCGCTCCTCGCGAGCCGCACCCTGAACGCGCGCCTCAAGTGCGAGCTCTTCCAGCGCACCGGCTCCTTCAAGGCCCGCGGCGCGCTGAACAAGATCTCGAGCCTCACCGCGGACGAGAAAGCGAGGGGTGTGATCGCGATCAGCGCGGGCAACCACGCGCAGGCAACAGCCTTCGCCGCCGCGACCGAGGGGATCGACGCGCTCGTCGTGATGTGGCAGGGAGCGTCCGAGCAGAAGATCGCCGCGACGCTCGGCTACGGCGCGACGGTCGACCTCGAGGCGACCGGGCCTGGCGACGCGTTCGCGCGGCTCGACGTGCTCCTCGCGGAGACCGGCCGCACACTTGTGCATCCGTTCGACGACCCGCTCGTGCTCGCGGGCGCCGGCACCGTGGGGCTCGAGATCGAGGAGGACGCCCCGGACGCCGACGCGGTGGTCGTACCGGTCGGCGGCGGAGGTCTCGTCTCCGGCATCCAGGTCGCGATTGGGGCGGGTATCCGCGTGATCGCCGTCGAACCGGAGACGAGCACCGCGCTGCACACGGGGCTCGAACATGGCGAGCCGACTCCGGTCACGCCGACGTCGATCGCCGACGGGCTGAACGCGCCGTTCGCCGGGCGGCTCGCTCTCGAGCTCACGAAAGACCTGGAGCGCATCCTCGTCACCGAGGAGGAGATCGAAGCCGCCTTCCGCTTCCTCTACACCCGCGCGAAGCTCGCGTGCGAGCCGGCCGGTGCAGCGGCGACCGCGGCCTGGCTCGCGGGCAAGATCGACGCGAAGCGACCGGTGTTGGTCGTGTCGGGCGGCAACGTCGCCACGCAAACTGCCGCTGCTATCCTGGCCCGGCAATGAAGGCCGAGATCCATCCCGAGTATGTCCTCGCCACGGTGCACTGCAGCTGCGGGAACACGTTCTCCACGCGTTCCACGAAGGCCGAGCTGCACGTCGAGATCTGCTCGAACTGCCACCCGTTCTACACCGGCAAGCAGAAGCTCGTCGACACGGGCGGCCGGGTCGAGCGGTTCCAGAAGCGGCTCGAGAAGGCCGAGCGCGCCGCGCGCGCCTCGTCCTAGGTAATGGCACAGGCCGTCGGAGGGCAGGCTGTCCTCGAGGGCGTGATGATGCGCGGTCCGCGCAACTGGGCCGTCGCGGTGCGCAAGCCCGACGGTGACATCGCGCACGTCGCCCGCACCATCGACCCGCTGATGGCGCGCCACTGGACGCTACGCCTGCCGGTCGTGCGGGGCGTCGTCGTACTCGGGGAGAGCCTCGCGATCGGCTTTCGCGCGCTCAGCGTCTCCGCCAACTACGCAGCGCAAGAGGAGCAGGAAGGCGATGGTGAGCCGGCCGAGATCGGACGCTGGGCGCTTGCGTTTGCGTTCCTCGTCGCGATCGGCTTCGCGCTGATGATCTTCAAGGTCGGGCCGGCCCTCCTCACCGACATGCTGCCGATCTCGAACGGCGGCTGGTTCGTGCTCGTCGAAGGCTTGGTGCGTGTCTGTGTCTTCGTCCTGTACCTGACCATCCTCAGCCTCATCCCTTCGCTGCGGCGCGTGTTCCAGTACCACGCCGCCGAGCACAAGGCGATCAACACCTACGAAGCGGGAGAGGAGCTGACGCCCGAGAACGCACAGCGCCACTCCCTGATCCACCCGCGCTGCGGCACGGCCTTTCTGCTCTGGGTGATGGTCGTCGGCGTGTTCGTCTACGCGCTGCTCGGCCGGCCCCCGTGGTACTGGTTGATCGTCAGCCGGATCGTCCTGCTGCCCGTGATCGCGGGGATCGCCTACGAGCTGATCCGCTTCGCCGGCCGCCACTCGGACAACCGGATCCTGATGACGTTGCTCGCGCCCGGCCTGTGGCTGCAGCGGCTCACGACACGAGAACCGACCCTCGACCAGCTCGAGGTGTCGATCCGTGCCCTCCAGGAGGTCCTGGACATGGAGGGCGCAGAGCAACCGACAGACCGACGGGTGGAGGTGATGGCGTAGTGGCAACTGAGCGGACGGCGGAAGTCGTGTGGCACGGCGACCTGATGAACGGCGCCGGCACGATCGGCACCGTGGGAAGCGGCGCATTCGGGCCCCTCGACGTTTCGTGGGCCTCACGCGCCGAGGCGCCAAACGGCAAGACGAGCCCCGAGGAGCTGATTGCAGCGGCGTGGGCCTCCTGTTTTGCGATGGCGCTCTCGGCCGGTCTCGCGAAGGCGGGTAACCCGCCCACCAAGCTCGAGACGTCGGCGACGGTGACGTTCCAGCCCGGCGAGGGGATCGTGAAGGGCGCGCTGACCGTGCGCGGCACCGTGCCCGGCCTGGACGGCGCTGCGTTCGGCGAGGCGGCGGAGACGGCAAAGCAGAACTGCCCCGTCTCGAAGGCGCTGGCGGGAATCCCCGAGATCTCGCTCGAAGCGATGCTCAGCTAGGCGCTACCCTCGGGCGGCGATGGCCGCACTCGACGATCTGATCGCAGAGCTCGACCGCTCCTACCAGGAGGCGCAGGAGCGCCTGTCGGACCCTGCCGTCTACAACGACCACCGTGAGGCGGCCGACGTCGGACGGCGCCTCAAGGAGCTGGAGGCGCCGTACAAGCTTGCGCAGCAGTGGAAGCAGGCTCGTGCGGATCTCGCGGCGGCCCGGGGCGACTCGGAGCTCGGTGAGATGGTCGCCGACTACGAGGCCGATGTCGAGCGGTTCGAGGAAGCGCTGAAGCTCGCCCTCGCCGAGCGCGATCCCGCCGACGACAAGGACGTGATCGTCGAGATCCGCCAGGGCGTCGGCGGCGACGAGGCCGCCCTGTGGGCGGCCGAGCTGCAGCGGATGCTGCAACGGTACGCGGAGCGGCGTGGCTTCAAGTTCGAGCAGATCGAGACGAACGCGAACGACGGCGGCGGGTTGAAGGAAGGTGTGTTTGCGATCAAGGGAGACGGCGCCTACTCGATCTTCAAGTTCGAGGGCGGCACGCACCGCGTGCAGCGGGTTCCCGAGACCGAGTCCGCCGGCCGCATCCACACCTCGACCGCCACGGTGGCGGTGATGCCGGAGGCCGACGACGTCGACCTCGAGATCGACGAGAGCGACCTGAAGATCGATGTCTACCGCTCTTCGGGGCCAGGCGGGCAGTCGGTGAACACCACCGACTCCGCCGTTCGCATCACCCACGTTCCCACGGGGATCGTCGTCGCGATGCAGGACGAGCGCTCGCAGCTGCAGAACCGGGACAAGGCCATGCGGGTGCTGCGCGCGCGCATCTTCGAGGCAGAACGCGAACGGCAGGCGGCGGAACAGGCTGCTGCACGCAGCGCCCAGGTCGGGACCGGCGCGCGCGCCGAGAAGATCCGCACGTACAACTTCCCCGAGAACCGCGTCACCGACCACCGCATCAAGCTGACGACGCATCGGCTCGACCAGGTGCTGCAGGGCGATCTCGAGGAGTACACGGACGCGCTCACCGCGGACTTCCAGCGCCGCGCACTCGAAGGTTGACGCTCGCCGAGGTCTTGCGCGCGGCCACGGATTATCTGGCTGCGCGTGGCGTTGAGAGCCCGCGCCTCGACGCGGAGCGGCTGCTCGCCCACGCCCTCGGGCTTTCGCGCCTCGAGCTGTACACGCAGCACGATCGGCCGCTCACGGAAGCCGAGCGTGCAGCGGCGCGCGAGCTCGTGCAGCGGCGGGGCCGGCGGGAGCCTCTGGCTTACGTGCTCGGCGACTGGGACTTCCGCCGCCTGACCCTGAAGACCGACGCGCGCGCGCTCGTGCCGCGCCCGGAGACCGAGATCGTGGTCGAACGGTGTCTCGCGCTGCTCGAAGGCGTCGAGCGTCCGCGCGTGTGCGACGTGGGGACCGGCAGCGGCGCGATCGCTCTCGCACTCGCGCAGGAACGGCCCGGCGCCCGCGTGCAGGCCACCGACATCTCGCCGGCCGCGCTCGACCTGGCGCGTGAGAACGCCTCGGCGAACGGCCTCGGCGTCACATTCGTCGAGGGCGATCTGCTCGCCGGGCTCGTGGGGCCGTTCGACCTCGTCGTCTCGAATCCGCCCTACGTGGGCGCCGAGGAGATCGCTGCTCTCGAGCCGGAGGTGCGTGAATGGGAGCCGCGTGGCGCGCTCGTCGATGAAGGACAGACCGAGCGGCTCGCCCGCGCTGCCCGCGCGGTGCTCGACGGGTGGCTCGTTCTCGAGGTGCACGAGCTGCACGCGGCAAGCGTGTCGGCGCTGCTCGAGGAGCTCGGCTATACGGAGGTGACGGCGTCCGCCGATCTCGCGGGAAGGGAGCGTGTGGTGGAGGCGCGGTGGGGACCGGCGTGACCGACGAGATGATCGAGGCGATTCGGGCCGGCCGGCCTGTTCTGTTCCCGACCGACACCGTCTACGGCCTCGTCACGAGCGCGCAGCGCAGCGAGTACACGACGCGCCTCTATCGCCTCAAAGGGCGTGAGGAAGCGCAGCCGTCGGCGCTCCTCGCGGCCGATCTCGAGACGCTCTTCGAGTGTGTGCCCGAGCTGCTCGGCCGCGCAGCTGTGATCGCGCACACGCTGCTCCCCGGCCCGTACACCCTCGTGCTCGCCAATCCCGCACGGCGCTACCCCTGGCTCGCCGGGGTCCGTGCCGAGACGATCGGCGTGCGCGTGCCGCAGCTCTCGCCCGAAGCCCGGCAGGTGCTGGACGCGGTCGGCTGTGTGGTCGCGACGAGTGCCAACGAACCGGGTGGGCCGAGCCCGGCATCGCTCGACGAGGTTCCGCAGCGGATTCGCTCCGGCGTCGCCGCCGAGCTCGACCTCGGCCGGCTGCCCGGCACGCCGTCGACCGTGCTCGATTTCACCGGTGCCGAGCCGAACGTGATCCGAGACGGCGCCGCCTCCGCGGCGGAGGCGATTGCGCGGGTCAGGGCCGCTCTCGCCGTCTGAGCCACTACGATCCGTCGATGGCGGTGGCGCAGCAGACGTTCGAGGAGCTTCGCACGGCGGGGCTCGCAGACGTCGACCCGGAGATCGCAGAGCTGCTCGGCCGGGAGCTCGAGCGGCAGCGCGGCCAGATCGAGCTGATCGCCTCCGAGAACTTCACCTGGCCGAGCGTCCTCGAAGCGGTCGGATCGGTCGCGACGAACAAGTACGCGGAGGGCTATCCGGGTAAGCGCTACTACGGCGGCTGCGAGGTCGTCGACGAGATCGAGGAGCTCGCGCGCGGCCGGGCCAAGGAGCTCTTTGGCGCCGAGCATGCGAACGTGCAGCCGCACGCGGGCGCGCAGGCGAACATGGCCGTGTACTTCGCGATGCTGAGCCCCGGCGACCGGGTGCTGGGTCTCTCGCTCGACCACGGCGGTCATCTGACTCACGGCCTGAAGGTCAACTTCTCGGGGAAGCTGTACGAGTTCCACCACTACGGCGTCTCGCGCGAGACGATGCAGGTGGACTACGACGAGGTGCTCGCCGTCGCCAAGAAGGTGCGTCCGGCACTGATCGTCTGCGGTGGCTCCGCCTATCCGCGCACCGTCGAGGCAGACAAGTTCCGCGAGATCGCCGACGAGGTGGGCGCGCTCCTGATGTGCGACATGGCGCACTTCTCGGGGCTCGTTGCGGCCGGGCTTCATCCGAACCCGGTACCGCACTGCGATTTCGTCACCTCGACGAGCCACAAGACGCTCGCCGGGCCACGCGCAGGTTTCGTGCTCTGCCGCGAGGAGCACGCGTCCAAGCTCGACCGCGCCAACTTCCCGGGCATGCAGGGTGGGCCGCTCATGCATGCGATCGCCGCCAAGGCGGCGTGCTTCCGGATTGCGATGACCGAGGCGTTCCGCGCCTACCAACGGCAGATTCGCGCCAATGCGGACGCGCTCGCGGCGGGACTCATCGGCGGCGGTTACGACGTGCTCACCGGCGGCACCGACACCCACCTCGTGCAGCTCGACCTGCGGGCCACCGAGTGGACGGGCCTCGCTGCGCAGGAGCGCCTCGAAGAGTGCAGGCTGACCGTGAACCGCAACACGGTGCCGTTCGACGAGCGGCCGCCGATGGTGGCCTCGGGCGTCCGTCTCGGCACGCCGGCGGCGACGATGCGGGGCTTCGACGAGGACGATTTCCGTGAGGTCGCGGCGATCATCGTCGACTCGCTGAACGGGACCGCCGGCGTCGAGGCGCTGCGCGCCCGAGCGCTCGCGCTGTGCGACCGCAGGCCGCTCTACCAGGGCTTCCGCGGCTACACCTCGTACGTGGGATGAGGCGGGAATGAGCGTTGTCGAGGTCAGGCATCCGCTCGTCCAGCACAAGCTGTCCTACCTGCGGGACAAGGACACGCCGACCGTGCACTTCCGCAAGCTCGTCGAGGAGATCACGCTCCTCCTCACGTACGAGGCGACGAAGGACCTGCCGACGGAGGATGTCGATATCGAAACGCCGCTCGAGCTGCATCCGTTCCCGCGCATCTCGGGCAAGAAGGTGGCGGTCTGCCCGATCCTGCGCGCCGGGCTCGGGATGCTCGACGGGGTGCTGCTGCTGATCTCGGGCGCCCGCGTCGGCTTCATCGGCCTGTACCGCGACGAGGAAACGCTGTTCCCGGTCGAGTATTACGTGAAGCTGCCGTCCGACGTCGCCGACCGGGACGTGATCTTGCTCGATCCGATGCTCGCGACCGGAAACTCGACGGCGCATGCCGTGCGGCTCGTGCAGGCGGCAGGAGCGACGAGCGTTCGCGTGCTCGCGATCATCGCCGCCCCCGAAGGGATCAAGAACATCACCGACAACTTTCCCGACGTGCAGATCGTCGTCGCCGCCATCGACCGGGGCCTGAACGAGAACGGCTACATCGTCCCCGGGCTCGGCGACGCCGGAGATCGCCTCTACGGCACGAAGTAGGCTGCAATTTGGTCTGGAATGAGCTGACCGACCACTTGCAAGTGCTGTACGGGGCTGTCGCGGCGCTTGCGATCGTCCTCGTCCTCACACCGGCCGTCGGCGCCTCGGCACGCTACCTCCGCGTGATCGAGCGCAGGGCGGAAGTCGAGCGCGAACGCCCGACAATCCCGCGGCTCGGCGGTCTCGCGCTCTTCCTCGGCGTCTTCGTGCCGGCCCTCGCGTTCATGCCGCTCTCGGTGGAACTGCGCGGGGTGCTGCTCGGTGCCGCCGTCGCGACGACGATCGGCGCGATCGACGACTTCCGCGGGTTGCCGTGGTTCCCGAAGCTCGCAGGCCAGGTGCTCGCCGCCGCGATCCCGACGCACTTCGGTGTCTACGTGCATGCGTTCACGTTCCCTGTGATCGGCGATCATGTGCTGCCGCAGTGGATCGGCGTCTCGTTGACGGTGGTGGGCATCGTCGCGGTGATGAACATGGTCAACTTCCTCGACGGGCTCGACGGGCTGGCCGCCGGTGTCTGCGCGATCTCCGGCGGCACGTTCTGCGTGATCGAACTGTCGCTGGGGCGCGTCGGCTCGGCGGTGCTGGCCGCCATCGTCGCCGGCGCCTGCATCGGATTCCTGCGCCACAACTTCTATCCGGCACGGATCTTCATGGGCGACTCGGGCGCGTTGCTGCTCGGGTTCACCCTGGCGGCGATCTCGGTGCAGGGACTGCTGAAGACGGCGGCGTTGGCGACGCTCGTGCTGCCGCTGCTCGTGCTGGCCGTCCCGGTGCTCGACACGTCGTTTGTCGTGGCGAAGCGGCTGAAGAGCGGCCAGCCGATCTACGTCGCGGATGCCCGGCACCTGCACCACCGCTTCATGCGTCTCGGCTACTCGCAGCGACGCGCCGTGGTGTATCTGTGGACCTGGTGTGCCACCCTCGCGTTTGCCGCCCTTGCGACTCGCTTCGCGCCGCCGCACCACCACGGCCGCTGGAGCCCGACGAACGTGACGATCGACGTCTTCGCCGGCGTCACCGCGATCGCGTTCTCGCTCTACGTCGTGTACGTGCTCGAGATCGTGAAGCTCGCAAGCCGGCGCCCGCGCCGCCGCGACGAGACCCGCACCGCCGCCTGACCGGCCGGCGCGCGCATGGACGCTCGCGCAGTCAACGATTGCTGAACCTGGTTTTCGCCGCAGGCGAAATCAGGCTCACGTCTTGGACCTTCGCCGACGCGCTTCAGACACGATCCTGGTTCCGGCTGCGCCGGCAACCAGGATCGATCATCCCTCGGGGGCGATCCATCCCTGGACACGACTTCGGAGCGAGGCGGCCGTCGTCACAAATTCCACCTTGTCCCCGCTCGGGCAGGGGAAAACCGCTGTCACAAGCCCTGGTATGCTCCCGGCCGGTGCAGCCCCCGCGATCGACGTTCTCCCTCGCCGGGGCCGGCAGCGTGCTGATCGGATTCACCGCAGCGTGTGTCGTTGCGGGCACGCTCGTCGGCTGGGCGGTGGGGCACCTCGGTTACGGCCTCGCATTCGGTTCTGTCGTCGGCATCCCCGTCGGCGTCGCCGTCACCGTGATCCGCTACCGCAACATCTGACCGATGCCCACTTCCTGGACCGAGCCGCGCACGGCGCCGCCGACGCTCTTGCCTGCCATTGCCGGGGCGATTGTGATCGTCGTCGCGCTCCCGCTCTTCCTCGTCGCCGGTTGGCGGGTCTCCGGCTGGGCGATCGGCGCCGTTCTCTGGTTCGGCTCCGAGGCGTTCGGGACGGTTCTCTCACGCCTGCGCACGCGAACCGGTAACCTCGCCGCCGCAGGCGTGGTCGCTTTTGGAATGCTCTTTCGCGCGATTGGCGTGATGGTGGTTGTCTTCGCCGTCGCAGTGTCCGACAAATGGCTCGGGCTGGCGGCTGCGTTGGTGTATGCGGCGGGCTACTCCGCCGCCCTCGGCCTGCAGCTCGTCGCCTACTACACGGGCCCGAAAGCGGGTGCCGCCGCATGAGGCGTGCGCTCGTCGCCCTCGGCACGATCGCGCTGCTGGCGCCGGCCAATGCCTTCGCGCGCGGCTCGTTCGACCCGACCAAGGAGTTCGTGCAGCACGAGTGGGTGCCGATCCACCTCGGCCCGCTCAACCTGTCGATCACGAAGGCCGTCGCCTACCTGATCCTGGGCAGCCTTCTGACGATGCTCTTCGGCTGGGTCTTCATGCGCACCAGGATCGGCCAGAAGGCCGGCCGCAAGGAGACGCTCGGCGAGATGATCTACGAGATCGCCCAGACCCAGGTCGCCGAGCAGGGACTGCCCGCCAAGGCAATCGGCCTCTGGTTCCCGTACGTCGCGACGCTGATGCTGTTCATCTTCGTGATCAACCTCATCAGCTTCATCCCGCTGCCGCTGACCGGCGAGACCTGGCACGGCATCCCCACGTGGGGGATCTACGCGGCGACGAGCTCGATCTCCGTGACGCTCGCACTCGCCCTGCTGACGTTCGTGTTCACGCATGTCGAGGGGATCCGCTGGAACGGCCCGGTGCGCTACTTCCGAAGCTGGATCCCGGAAGCGCCGAAGCCGTTGCTGGCACTGATCGTGCCGCTCGAGATCCTCGGGCAGTTCATGCGGCTGATCTCACTGTCTGTCCGCTTGTTCGCCAACATGCTGGCGGGCCACATCCTGATCCTCACGTTCATCGGCCTCATCTTCATCCTGCAGTCGCTCGTGCTCGCCGTGGTCGTCATTCCCGTCGCGGCGATGTTCTACGTCTTCGAAGTCGTGATCGTCGTCGGCATCCAGGCGTTCATCTTCGCTGCACTGTCCGCCATCTACATCGGCTCGGCCATCGAGCCGGAGCACTAGGAGGAAACGAATGATCGGCACCATCCTTGCCGCCACGACCGGCGACGTGACGAAGGCCGGAAAGGCCATCGGTCTCGCGCTCGGCGTCGGCCTCGGCGCTCTCGGCGCCGGCGTCGGCATCGGCAACATCTTCGGTTCGATGATCCAGTCGGTGGCCCGCCAGCCCGAGTTGCGCGGCGAACTGCAGGGGATCCAGTGGCTCGGCTTCGCCCTCACCGAAGCGGTCGTGTTCTACGGCCTGCTCGGCTCGATCCTCGCCTACGTCCTGGTCTAATTCGATGCTCGCGTCGAACCCGCTGATCCAAGTCACGCCCGGACTGATGATCTGGACGATCGTCTGCTTCCTCGCGACCTTCATCTTCTTGAAGAAGCTCGCGTTCGGGCGCATCCAGGCGATGATCGACGAGCGGCGCGACCGCATCTCTCAGGCGATCGACGAGGCCGACCACGCTCGCGAGGAGGCCCGCGCCCTGCTCGACGAGCACCGCAAGCTGATCGGCCAGGCGAAGGCCGAGTCGGAGGAGATCCTCACCGAGGCACGGCGCATCGCCGAGTCGCAGCGCGAGCGTGTCCGCGAGGAGACCGAGGAGGACCGCCAGCGGCGTCTCGAGGAGACGCGGCGCCAGATCGAGCAGGCGACCCACCAGGCCCTCGGCCAGATCCGCGAAGAGATCGCGAAGCTGAGTCTGCTCGCGGCCGAGAAGATCACACGGCGCTCGCTGACGAGCGCAGACCAGCAACGGTTGATCGACGAGGCGCTCGCCGAGATCGACTTCTCCGAACTCGAAGGGAGCCGGTCGTAGCGATCGCGCACCGCATCTACGCCCGCGCCGTCTTCGAGGCCGCGCAGGCGAGTGGCTCGCTGGACGCTGTGTACGCGCAGCTCGACGAGCTGCGCGACGCGTTCGCCGCGGCGCCCGACCTCGAAGCGCTGCTCGAGAACCCCGAGGTCGACTCGCGGGTGAAAGGCGACGTGCTGGTGCGGCTCGCCGAGGGAAGTGACGAGGTCGTCGTCAACTTCCTGCGGCTCGTCGCAGAGAAGGGGCGTGCGGGCGAGGTCGGCGAGATCGTCGCCGAGCTCGCTGTGCTCGTCGCTGCCGAGAACCGCGTCCTCGACGTGGAGCTGACGACCGCGCACGAGCTCTCGGACGACGAGTTCGGGCGCATTCTCGGACGGATCGAATCCGCGTCGGGCCGCAAGGTTCAGGCGGAGCGCAAGGTGGACCCAGACCTGATCGGGGGAATCGTCCTCCAGGCCGGATCGATGAGGCTCGACGCGAGCGTGCGCGGCCGGCTCGAACGACTTCGCAACGACCTGACGCACGCAAGGAGTCAGTAACCAGATGAAGCTTCGCCCCGAAATCGACGTGACTTTGCAACTGAACTCAAGGAGCCCGCTTTGAAGCTTCGTCCAGAAGAGATCACCTCCATCCTCAGAGAGCGGATCGAGAACTTCGACTCCGAGTCGAACCTCGCCGAGGTTGGCACCGTGCTGCAGGTCGGTGACGGCATCGCCCGCATCCACGGCCTGGAGAACTGCCTCGCCCTCGAGCTGCTCGAGCTCGAGCATGGCGTCGTCGGCCTCGCGTTCAACCTCGAGGAGGACAACGTCGGCACCGCGCTCTTTGGCGAGTGGGACAAGGTCAAGGAGGGCGAGCCGGTGCGCCGCACCGGGAAGGTTGCCTCCGTGCGCGTCGGCGAGGCCCTGCTCGGCCGGGTCGTCGACCCGCTCGGGAACCCGATCGACGGCCTCGGCCCGATCGAGACGTCAGAGACCCGCCCCGTCGAGTGGAAGGCGCCGGGCGTGATCCAGCGCCAGCCCGTGAAGGAGCCGCTCCAGACCGGCATCAAGGCGATCGACTCGATGACGAACGTCGGCCGCGGCCAGCGCGAGCTGATCATCGGGGACCGCTCGACCGGCAAGACCGCGATCGCGATCGACACGATCCTGAACCAGCACGACCAGAACGTGAAGTGCTTCTACGTCGCGATCGGCCAGAAGGCTTCGACGGTCGCCCAGGTCGTCGAGCGGCTGCGCGAGGCCGGGGCGATGGAGTACACCACCGTCGTCGTCGCGGGCGCGGCCGAGGCCGCGCCGATCAAGTGGATGGCGCCCTTCGCCGGTTGCGCGATGGCCGAGTACTTCCTCTACAAGGGCGAGCACGCCCTGATCATCTACGACGACCTCACCAAGCAGGCCGACGCATACCGGCAGCTCTCGTTGCTCCTGCGCCGCCCGCCGGGACGCGAGGCGTTCCCGGGCGACGTCTTCTACTTGCACTCGCGCCTGCTCGAGCGCGCTTGCAAGCTGAGCGATGAGCTCGGCGGCGGGTCTCTCACCGCGCTGCCGATCATCGAGACGCAGGCGGGCGACATCGCCGCCTACATCCCGACCAACGTGATCTCGATCACCGACGGCCAGATCTTCCTCCAGTCCGACCTCTTCTTCTCGGGCGTCCGCCCGGCGGTCAACGTCGGAACCTCCGTGTCGCGTGTCGGCACGTCGGCGCAGACCAAGGCGATGAAGAAGGTGGCGGGGCGTCTGCGGCTCGACCTGGCGCAGTACCGCGAGCTCGAGGCGTTCGCCCAGTTCGGCTCGGAGCTCGACCAGGCGACGCAGTCGGCCCTGAACCGCGGCGAGAAGATGGTCGCAACGCTCAACCAGCCGCAGTACCAGCCGTGGCCGGTCGAGGAGCAGGTCGGAGCGCTCTACGCCGGCGTCAACGGTCTCCTGGACGACATCCCGACCGTGGACATACCGCGCTTCCAGGAGGAGCTGCGCGAGCACCTGCGCGCAAACGGCGAGATCTACAAGCGAATCCGCGAGGAAGGCGACCTGTCCGACGAGACCTCCGAGCAGCTCAGCAGCGAGATCGGCAAGCTGAAGAGCCGCTTCGCGACCACCGAGGAGCACGTCGCCTAGTGGCCTCGACGCAGGACCTGAAGCGGCGTGTCCGCTCAGTCACGAACACCCGCAAGGTGACGAAGGCGATGGAGCTCGTCGCTTCGGCGCGGCTGCGCCGGTCGCAGCTGCGCATCGAGGCGATGCGGCCCTACGCGGACCGCATGCTCGAGCTGATGTCCGGCGTCTCGCAGGCGGCCGGCACGGTCCGGCTGCCGCTCCTTGCACAGCGCGAAACGGTGCAGCGGGTTGCGATCGTTCCGATGACGGCCGACCGTGGCCTCGCCGGTGGTTTCAACGCCCAGGTGATCCGCCGGGCGCTCACGCTCCAGCGCGAGGCGCTCGCGGGCGGCCAGGAGGTGATCTGGTTCAGCACCGGCCGCAAGGCTGCGTCAACGCTTCGATTCCGCCGCCTGAATGTCGCGCAGTCCTGGACGGGCTTCAGCGAGCGGCCCGCCTACAGCGACGCGCAAGCCCTGGCTCATGCCGTCAGCCAGGCCTACGTCGACGGCCGGGTCGACAGGGTGCTCGTGGTCTACAACGCCTTCGTCTCCGCTCTCACGCAGAAGGTGACGGTGCGCGAGCTGCTGCCGATCTCCCAGAACCTGCTCGACAGTGCGGTCGTCGCGGAGGAGGACGTGCCCGGGCACACGCCGGACTTCATCTACGAGCCCGAGCCGGAGGAGATCCTTGCCCGGCTCCTGCCCGTGTACGTGGAGACAGAGCTGTATCGCGCACTGCTCGAGTCGGCGGCGTCGGAGCAGGGTGCGCGGATGACCGCGATGCGAAACGCCTCGAAAGCCGCCGGTGAGCTGATCGACAGCCTGACCCTGGCAATGAACCGCGCCCGCCAGGCCGAGATCACGCAGGAGATCCTCGAGGTCGTTGCGGGCGCCGACGCGCTCTCCGGCTAACCATTTCGCCTTCCGGGCGTCTAGCGGTGCGATGGCGAACCTCTCTCTTGCGCTTCGGGTAGTGTTCCGCCGCTCGTGAGCACCGGCACCGAGAAGCCCGATCTCCCCGGCGAGCACGCCGTGGGCAGCGACGTCGCCGTGGAGGGGACGGTCGGTGGCCAGGCGGTCAAGGCCCGCGGTTACGGGGAGCTCGTCTGGATCCGCTTCAAGCGCGACCGGCTCGCCGTCGCGAGCATCGGCTTCATCGTCGCGCTCTTGCTCGTCGCGTTCGTCGGGGCGCCGATCGCCCAGCACTTCATCGGCCACGGGCCGAACGACATCTTCGCGAACGGCGTCGACCAGAGGTCACTGACGCCGGTTGGGCCCTGGACGACGATCAACACGGCGCCGTACCCGGGCGCGAGTTGTTCTGCCGGTGGCTGCGTGAACGGGCGCTACCCGACCACCCTGCTGATTCTCGGCGCGGACGGCGGCCTCGGTCGCGACCTGTTCCTGCGCCTCCTCTACGGTGCGCAGACCTCGCTCGAGGTGGCATTGCTCGCAACGATCGGCTCGGTCGCGCTCGGCGTCCTGATGGGGTTGCTCGCCGGCTACTTTCGCGGGTGGGTCGACACGGTCGTCTCGCGCCTGATCGAGATCGTGATGGTGTTCCCGGCGCTGCTCTTCATCATCGCGGTGCGGACGGTCTTCGGCTCGCAGCTGAACGCGATCACGTTCGGCTTCCTTGCGCACGGTGTCTTCACCCTGGCCCTGATCTTCTCGATCTTCGGGTGGTTCTACCCGGCCCGCATCATCCGCGGCGTTTCCATGTCGCTGCGCGAGAAGGAATTCGTGGAGGCAGCCCGCATGACGGGGGCGGGCGACTTCCGGATCATGCGCTCGCACCTGATGCCTCACCTGGTTGCGCCGATCATCGTCTACTCGACGCTGATCGTGGCCTCGAACATCATCGGCGAGGCCGGTCTCTCGTTCCTCGGTCTCGGGATCGAGGCGCCGACGGCGAGCTGGGGCACGCTGCTCGCGGCTGCCCCCCAGTACTACCTGACCCAGCCCTGGCTGATGGTCTGGCCCGGCCTTGCCATCCTGCTCACGACCCTCGCCTTCAACCTGCTCGGCGACGGTCTTCGGGATGCATTCGATCCTCGCGCTCGCTTCTAGAAAGAGGGGGAACGAGTCCGAGGAACTCCGAGTCACACGCCTAACTATCCGCAGGTAGCTGCGTCATAGGTCGCAAGGTCGTGTTTTCCCTGTAACACACTGTTAGCATGCGGCGCCGCCCGTCAGGGGCGAGCGGTTCCGAGAGAGAAAGAGGAAGGAGTCATATGCGCAGGAAGCACACGCTCTCCCTGTTCATGCTCGTGATGGGAGTCGCTCTGCTCGTTGCGGCGACCACCGTGGGGGCCGCCAGCTCGGCGACTCACAAGGTGAACACCACGGGTGTGAACAAGGGCGGCACGCTGAAGGTGAACGAGAACAGTGCGGACTTCGACTTCGTCGATCCGCAGCTCGCCTACCGCACCGACGACTGGGACATGCTCTTCTCGACTGCGATGCAGCTCGTGAGCTTCCCGGAGAAGTCGGGTCCCGCAGGTAGCCAGCTCTACCCGCAGGCTGCCACGGCGTTCCCGACCGTGTCCGCCGATGGGAAGACGTACACGTTCCACATCCGGCCGGGGCTGAAGTTCAGCGACGGGTCGCCGGTGACGGCGGCTTCGTTCCAGCGGTCGTGGGAGCGGATCCTCAGCCCGAAGATGGGCTCGCCGCTCGGCGTCAACCTCGACCTGCAGAACGTGGTCGTCGGTGCCGATGCGTTCCTGAACGGGAAGGCCTCCACCATCTCGGGCATCTCCGCGAAGGGGCTCACGCTCACCTTCCACCTGACCAAGCCGAATGCGACGTTCGTCTCGATCCTGAGCATGCAGTGGTTCACGGCTGTGAAGTCGAACATGCCCTACTCGAGCACAGGTCTGAACGTCTATCCGGCCGCCGGCCCGTACTACATCGCAAGCCGTGACCCGGGCCGCTCGACGGTGCTGAAGCGCAACCCGTACTACAACGGCAATCGTCCGGCGAACCCGGATCAGATCGTCTTTACCCCGAACGTCGACCCGGACCAGTCGCTGCTCCAGGTCAAGGCCGGGCAGTCCGACTTCGACCTCGGCGGCATCCCGCCGACGGCTGCATCGAACCTCGCGACCACGTACGGGATCAACAAGGGCCGCTTCTTCGTCGGTCCGACCTCGTGCGTGCTCTACATGGCCATGAACAACGCACGGCCTCCGTTCGACAACGTCGCCCTCCGCAAGGCTGTCAACTGGGCGATCGACCGGCCGGCTCAGGTCCGCCTCCTCGGCGCGTACGCCGGCAAGCGGACTGACCAGATCCTGGTTCCTGGGATCCCCGGTTACAAGCCGTTCAACGTGTACGCGATCAAGGGTGCCGACGTCACGAAGGCCAAGGCAGTCGGTGGCAGCGCCATCGCCTCCGCGCCGACGCTGAACGTCGTGCACACGACGAGCTCGTACTCGACGCAGCGCGCCCAGGTGGCCGAGTACAACCTGAAGCAGGTCGGGTTCAAGATCAACGACGTCCCGACGCCCGCGACGAACTACTACCAGGTGATCCAGACCAAGGGCACCACGTACAACTTCGTCACGAACGGCGGCTGGTGCGCCGACTACTTCGACCCGTTCGACTATCTGAACGTGCTGTTCGACGGCAGCAAGATCCAGGCCGCGAACAACAACAACTACTCGTACTTCGACAACGCGTCCTTCAACAGCAGCCTCAATGCTGCTTCAGCGTTGTCCGGCGCAGCTCGTGCCAGCGCGTACGCGAAGCTGGACCAGGAGCTGATGGTGAAGTACGCACCGGTCGTGCCGTACCTCATCTCGACCAACCGGTACTTCGTTTCTGCACGTGTGAAGAACTGGATCTACAGCTCGTACTTCGGTGCGCCGTACCTGAACGCTCTGGCGGTCGGCTAGCCGTAACGCACGTTGCCGGTAGAGAGTCTGGAGAGGCGCCCCCCGGGCGCCTCTCCAGACGTCACCGGCGCTTCCGCCCCAACCCCCCGAGAGACAGATGACGCATTTCCTCATCCGCCGGATCTTCTGGGCCATCTTCCTGTTCTTCGTGGCCACGATCATCACGTATCTGATCTTTTGGGTGATTCCTGCGAATCCGGCCGCGCTCGCCGCAGGCAAGTCCGCGACCCCCGCCGACATCGCGCGGGTGAGCCACTTCCTCCACCTCGACGAGCCGATCTGGAAGCAGTACCTCCGCTTCGTCTGGAACCTCCTCGGTCATGGCTCGCTCGGCCGGTCGTACGTGAATCGCCAGACCATCGACTCGAGCATCGCCAAGGACGCGCCTGTCACGGCCTCGCTCGTCTTCGGCGGAGCCGTCTGCTGGCTCTCGCTCTCCATCCCGGTCGGCATCCTCTCGGCGCTGCGCCCGCGGTCGATCATGGACCGCATCTCGATGATCTTCGTGCTCATCGGCATCTCCGCACACCCGGTGTGGATCGGCCTGATCCTCTCCTACGTCGTCGGTTACCGCCTCGGGCTGACGCCGATCGCCGGGTACTGCAACTTCTTCACGGGCACGGCCGGCGCGCAATGCGAGGGCCCCGTGCAATGGGCCTACCACCTGATCTTGCCGTGGATCACGTTCATGATCCTGTTCGCGGCGCTGTACGTGCGCTTGATCCGGGCGAACGTGATGGAGACGATGTCCGAGGACTACGTGCGCACGGCTCGCGCCAAGGGCGCATCCGAGCGCCGCGTGATGATCCAGCACGTTCTGCGCAACAGCATGCTGCCGGTCGTCACGATCCTCGGCATGGATCTCGGCCTCGCGCTCGGTGGTGCGATCTTCACCGAGAGCATCTTCAACTTGCCGGGGCTCGGCCACGAGCTGATCAACGCCTACAACACCGCCGACTTGCCGATGATCACGGGCATCGTCGTCTTCGCCACGGTCGCCGTGATCGTCTTCAACTTCATCGTCGACGTGACGTATGGATTCCTCGACCCACGGATCCGGCCCAGCTGATGCCTGCGCTCGAGGTCAAGGATCTCAACACGTCGTTTCGCACCGACGACGGCATCGTCCAGGCGGTCTCCGGCGTCAGCTTCTCGCTCGACGAGGGGCACACGCTCGGCGTCGTCGGCGAGTCGGGGTCGGGGAAGAGCGTCACGTTTCTCACCGTGATGGGCCTCGTCGACCCGCGGCAGGCGCAGGTTTCGGGCTCGGTGCAGCTGCACGGCGAGCAGATGCTCGGCGCGAGCCGGGCCCGCTTGCAGCAGATTCGCGGCGCCACGATCGGGATGATCTTCCAGGATCCGATGACCTCGCTCAACCCGGTGAAGACGATCGGCTGGCAGCTCGAGGAGGCGGTGCTGATCCACCAGGACGTGACGCGCAAGGACGCGCGGCGCCAGGCGATCGAGATCCTGAAAGAGGTCGAGATCCCCCGGGCCGACCAGCGCGTCGACGACTATCCGCACCAGTTCTCGGGCGGGATGCGCCAGCGTGTGATGATCGCGATGGCGCTGATCAACGGTCCTGAGATCCTGATCGCTGACGAGCCGACGACCGCGCTCGACGTCACCACCCAGGCTCAGATCCTGCGCTTGATGAAGCGCCTTCAGGACCAGCACAAGATGGCGATCGTGATGATCACACACGATCTCGGCGTCGTCGCGGAGCTCGCCGACGACGTGCTCGTCATGTACGGCGGGAAGGTCGTCGAAGAGGCGAAGGTCGACGATCTCTTCGCGAAGCCGGAGATGCCGTACACATGGGGCCTGCTCGGTTCGCTGCCTCGCCTCAACTCCGCGGGCGAGCGTCTCGACCAGATTCCGGGGCAGCCGCCTTCGCTGCTCAATCCCCCTTCCGGTTGCGCGTTCCATCCTCGGTGCGAATACGTCATGAGCCGCTGTCGCACCGAGATGCCGGACCTGCGGTCGTCCGCTCAGGGAGCTGACCACCGGTTCCGCTGCTTCCTCGAAGACGAGGAGCGCACACGTATCTGGCAGGGCAAACGCGCCGCCCTCGTGAGCGAGGATGCGGCATGACGAGCCGTAGGCTCGACGGAGGCGACCAGAGAGCGGAGGCGCCGGCTTGGCCGGCGGCGGAGCGGGCATGACCGAGCTCCTGGCGGTCGAGGGACTCGAAAAGCACTTCCCGGTCATGCGCGGGCTCGTCTTCCAGCACGAGGTCGGCTCGGTGAAGGCCGTCGACGGGGTCAACTTCACGCTGAACGCCGGCGAGACGCTCGGCGTCGTCGGCGAGTCGGGCTGCGGCAAGTCGACGATGGCCCGCTGCATCGCCCGGCTGCTCGAGCCGACCGCAGGGAAAGTGATCTTCCAGGGGCAGGACATCACGCACCTGAGCCGCAGCGACATGCGGCCGATCCGCCGCGACATGATGATGGTCTTCCAGGACCCGTACGCCTCGCTGAACCCGCGGATGCGCGTCGGCGGGATCGTCGGCGAGCCACTCGAGGTGCACGGCGTCGGCGACCAGTCCGGGCGCAAGCGCCGCGTCCAGGAGCTACTCGAGATCGTCGGTCTGAGCCCCGAGCATTACAATCGCTTCCCGCACGAATTCTCGGGCGGGCAGCGGCAGCGGATCGGGATCGCCCGCGCGCTCGCGATCAACCCGAAGTTGATCATCTGCGACGAACCGGTGTCGGCGCTCGACGTCTCGGTGCAGGCGCAGATCTTGAACCTGCTCAAGGACCTGCAGCAGGACTTCGGGCTCACCTACATCTTCATCGCGCACGATCTCAACGTCGTCAGGCACATCTCCGACCGGGTGATGGTGATGTACCTCGGCCAGGCTGTCGAGATCGCCTCGCGCGACGCGCTCTACCGCGAGCCGAAGCATCCGTACACCGGAGCGCTCCTGTCGGCGGTGCCGATCGCCGATCCGGGCGCCGGCCGGTCGAGGAAGCAGGTCGTGCTCGAGGGCGACGTGCCGAGCCCGCTGAACCCCCCGAGCGCCTGCCGGTTCCATCCACGCTGCCCGCGCTCCCGCGAGGGCGTGTGTGACGTCGACACGCCGCTGCTCGAGACGGTGGGCGGCGACGCCGCGCATCTGTCCGCGTGCCACTTCCCGCTCGAGCACTGGCCGATGTCGGACGACGAGATGCGGCACGCAGGCGCCCGCGTCGGCGCCGCCGACTAGAGGGTCTCGAGCGCGAGCCGTGCTGCGCCGGGCCGCCCGCCGCATTGCGTTGATCTGCGCTGCGATTGTGGTTGCCACTGTGGCCGTTTCGGTGCTGCTCGGACTTGCCGCCGGCGGCAGTCTTCAGCGTGCGGTTGCCGTCGGCTTCTACGTCGCCGGCGCGGTGTTGCTCGTCGGCTGCTTCGTGGTCGGCGCCCGCGGCCCGCTCCGGGGCGTCTCGCGGAGTGGTGAGACGGTCCCGCTCCTCGCAGCTCGCGGCGTGCGCCGAGCGACGAGCGACGAGCGCCTGGAGGCCTCGCGGGTCGCGATCCTGCTGTTCTTCCTTGGGTTGTTGCAGATCGTCCTCGGCGGCCTCGTCGACCCCACGCACCGCATGTTTTGAGGACTTCACTGATTCTTCACTAACTGAAGCGGCTGCGTCGCGTCGTAGCAGGTGTGACACGTGTTCAGTGTGAACGGTCCCGCAAGGGAATCTCACTCCAGCTCGACGGCATGCTCTCCACGTTCGAGGTGGCGCTGCTCGACCGGCATCTGCGCCGCTGTTCGGAGTGCCGTGCTTTTGCTATCGGCGCGGTCCGGCAGACGGAGCTCCTGCGCAGCGCTGAACTCGAGCAGCCGCTCCGGCCGGTTGTGGTCTCGGGCCGGCCGAGCCGTGCGCACCGGCGCGTCGGGGGCGCGCTCAGCGCCGCGCTCGTTGCCGCGGCCGCGGCGTTCATGCTCGTGCTGCCGGGAACCCAGCAGCAGGGGACCGGTCAGGCTCAGGACGTCGGCGTCGGCGCGCCGGTGCTCGTCGTCTTCGCAGCGAGGCCGACGCTGGCCGTGAAGATCGATGTGCCGCGGGTGCGGATTCAGCCGGCGTCGATCGCCGACGGGCCGGTGCACGGCGCCTTCAGCGTGCCTGTCGTCTAGCCGGCTAGTGGACGGCCATCGGGACCGGCGGGCGCCAGTGCGGCTGCCAGTAGTTCACGAGCCAGGGGGCGTTCTTGCTCGCCCGCTTGAGGCCGAGGTAGAAGAGGAGATGCGGGCGCGTCTCGGTGTGCGGCCTCGCGACGAGATCGACCTCGAGTAGCGCCGAGGTCGCGTACGAGTAGTCCACCGTGAACGCGGCTGTCTGGGCGTTCTGCGCTTCGTAGGTGATCACCGGGATGTTGCCGGTGTCCCACTGCCTGCGCGTCAGAGCGCCCTTCAGGTCGGCATGGACAAGCGTGTAGGCCACGTCAAGGTTCTTCCGGGCGACGGCCGTCTCGATGAACCGGCGCGCCAGGCCGATCTGCTCCTTGGTCACCGGCACCGTCTTCTCCGGGTGGTAGAGCGTGGCCGGCTTGTTCGAGATCGTGTCGGGGAACGAGTTTCCGGTGCCCCTCATCAGCACGAGCGAAACGAACGCCGCGATTCCAGCCAGCAGGACGCCGCCGCTGAGCCACAGGAGGCGCCGCTGGTTCCGCGGCGATGCGAGCAGCCCGGAAACGCGGCTGGCGGCGGGTTGACGGGAGGCTTGAGCCATACGACCTGAGACCACGGTAGCAACGAAAAAGTTAGCGCTCGTCGCGTCCCGCGTGGTACGAGGAGGGAAGAGGTGGCAACTCGGTGCCACCGCGGGCCCGCACCAGCCGGCGCCACCGCCACGCGCGCAGCAGGGCGGCCGCGCCGAGCACGAGGGGCACGAGCAGGATGAGGGCGAAGAGACCGGCGACGGGCACGAGCCAGATGTGGCTGAGAGCCGCCTTGCTCGGCGGCGTCGGCGAGGCCGGGGGAGGCGCGAAGTCGGCCGGTCCGACCACGTGGGTCGTGCTGGCGGTCTGGTTCATGACAGCGATCGTGTAGAGCCGGTTCACGAGCCAGCGCCCGCCGCCGCTTCTGATCATCTCGCCCGAGAACACGTAGATCGGGAGCTTCGTCGCGGGTCTCGGATGGAGGAGCAGGTTGAAGATCACGTAACGGGGGCCGACGTCGATGGTCTGCCAGCGGTGGAACGTCGTCTCGCGCGGCAGGTAGGAGGGAACGGGGGAGGAGCCGGCGCGCCACTCGGCGAGCGTCGAACCGGCCTTGAGCTCCGGCCCGGCGAGCGTCCACGCGGCGGCGGGGTCATGCCGCTCCATCGCGGCCGGGATGAAGCGGTCGAGCGTCGCGTTGATCGCGCGACGGTCGGCGGCCGTGATGCGGCCCTTGGGTGCGTTCACCGCCAGGTTTGCCGGGCCCTCGCCCGTCACGGGCCCCGAGCTCAGACTCCCGCGATTCGGAGCCAGCACGGCGACGGCGGCGACGGTGCAGGCGATGCCGGCCGCGATCCCCAGCGTGATGAGACGCCGCCGGGATCTCGGCGATGCCGGGATCCGGCTCATTGGCGGCGAGGCTAGCAGGTGGGTTCCCCGAGCTATTGTGCGAGTTGTGACGTTCGGACTCAGGGTGCTCGTGGCCTGCGTACTCGCAAGCCTGCTCGCGTCGTCCTCGCTCGCCTCGCCGCCCTACGCCGGCCGGGATGTCGCGTTCGTGACTCTCTTCGGCCACGGCACGGTGCGGAGCGTTCCGCGCGGCATCCGGTGCCCGGGCTCGTGCCGGGCGGTCTTCGCGCGGGGCACTCATCTGCAGCTCTATGCGACGCCGACGAAGGGGTGGAGGTTCGTGGGGTTCGACAGCAAGTGGTGCGGGGGGATTCAACAGAGCTGCGCATTCGACCTGGTCAGCCCGCACGACTGCGTCGGGGGCGCCTGCCCGCTCGGCGCCTTCGGTGTGCGCGTGACGTTCGTGCGCGCCGGTTCGCCGGCCTGATCGGAGGTGGTGGACCATGTTGCCGAGCGCAGTGACCTCGCACGTCTGAGCCCTCGACCACGCCGAACGTGTGTCGGCTGCCTTGAAGCGGGCGGAGCTCCAGTGGGGGCGCGGTTCGAAGCCGCGTTCCGCTAGGCTCCCGCTGCCTCGCCGCGTGGCGCGCGCCTTGCGCATGCTGCGGCGAGAAAACCCCGCACCTTCACCCGTCCAGGAGCTCTAGAGACGTGTCGACGAACGGAAACAACACGGGCAAGCTGCTCGAAATCAAGGGCGTCGTGGTCGACGCCGTGTTCCCCGGCAAGCTGCCCACGATCTATTCGGCTCTTCGCATCCCGCGGCCCGACGGATCGTCTCTGATCGCAGAGGTCCAGCAGCACCTTGGTGACAATCGCGTGCGCGCGGTGGCCATGGATGCCACGGACGGCATCGCCCGCGGCACCGACGTCTTCGACACGGGTGCGCCCATCTCGGTCCCGGTCGGCGAGGTCACCCTCGGTCGCGTGTGGAACGTCCTCGGCGAGCCCGTGGACGACAAGGAAGCGCCGAAGGACGCGGAGCGGTGGTCGATCCATCGCGATCCGCCCGCTTTCGCCGACCTGACGCCGAAGGTCGAGATCTTCGAGACCGGCATCAAGGTGATCGACCTGATTGCGCCGTACGTGCGCGGAGGCAAGATCGGCCTCTTCGGCGGCGCCGGCGTCGGCAAGACGGTGCTGATCCAGGAGCTGATCCACAACATCGCGCGCCAGCACGCCGGTGTGTCTGTGTTCTCCGGGGTCGGCGAGCGCACGCGCGAGGGCAACGACTTGCTGCTCGAGATGGAGGAGTCGGGCGTGCTCGACAAGGTCGCCCTCTGCTACGGGCAGATGAACGAGCCGCCGGGAGCGCGCCTGCGCGTCGGTCTGTCCGGCCTGACGATGGCCGAGTACTTCCGCGACCAGGGCCAGGACGTGCTGCTCTTCATCGACAACATCTTCCGTTTCGTCCAGGCGGGCTCCGAGGTCTCGGCGCTGCTCGGCCGCATGCCGAGTGCGGTCGGCTATCAGCCGACGCTCGCCACCGAGATGGGGCAGCTGCAGGAGCGCATCACCTCGACGACCAAGGGCGCGGTCACCTCGGTACAGGCCATCTACGTGCCCGCCGACGACCTGACCGACCCTGCTCCAGCCCAGACCTTCGCGCACCTCGACGCAACTACGACGCTCTCGCGGGCGATTGTGGAGCAGGGGATCTAT